>OFEK01000061.1_pt1 | contig 162909 bp, 139 predicted proteins | sample 1521131 | NCBI WGS metagenome assembly OFEK01 (sample SAMN05720209, study PRJEB24109) | activated sludge metagenome | isolation source: Anaerobic digester | place: China | collected 2015-12-16 | reverse complement strand
TCCACCAATAACGAGGATTTTTCCACTGATGCAGTCATGGTTACGAAACGGCTGCGTTCTACGTCCCATCGTGGCGCATTGTGGAAAAAAGGCGTAAGTTTCCTCTCCCGACATCGGACATCCCGTTTTCACATCATATCACTGGAGGAGTCATGGCTTTTCAGTTGCCCGATTTGCCCTTTCCCAAGGATGCGTTGAAGCCCTTCCTGAGCGAGGAGACCTTCGATTACCATCACGGCAAGCATCACGCCGCCTACGTCACCAACGCCAACAATTTGATCAAGGATACACCCTACGACGATCTTTCGCTCGAAGATGCCATTCTCAAGGCTTCCGCCGAGAATGCCACGGGCATTTTCAACAACACAGCGCAAATCTGGAATCACACCTTTTTCTGGAACTGCATGTCGCCAAGCGGTGGCGGGGCGCCCACCGGGAAAATTGGCGAACTGATCACCCGCGATTTCGGGAGTTTCGACGCGTTCAAGGAGCAATTCACGAAATCCGCCGTCACGCTCTTCGGTTCGGGCTGGGGTTGGCTGGCGCTCAACAGCGAAGGTAAACTCGAATTGCTGCCGCTGAGCAATGCCGACACACCGCTTCGCCACAACAAAACGGCCCTGCTGACCGTGGATGTGTGGGAGCACGCGTACTACATCGATTACCGCAACGCGCGTCCGAAATTCGTGGAAGGTTTTTGGGATGTGGTGAACTGGGAGTTGGCAAACTCGCTGCTCTAGGCCATCGCAAGCGTGGCCACGCCACATGAAGTAATGCAAATCCGGAGGCGCGTGATCACGCGCCTCCGTCATGTTCGGCTCGCGCGACTATTTTCCCCACAATGCCACACGCCACGAAGCGCCCATGCCTACAAACCAGGCGTCGCCCTCCTGATTCTTCTCGGTTGCGTACGGTCGCCAAGGATCACTCAGCGCCACACCAGCGGATGCGTCAAGCTGCAGTGTGGGCACGGGAGCGAAGGTCACGCCTCCGTCGAAGCGATGCTGCGGGAACTGCCGGGGGTCGAAATCGCCGTACAGTTCGACATAGCAGCCCAGCGTCTCGGTCACACCCATGCCAAAGGCGAGTGTGTACAATCCGAGTGTGTGTCCCGCACCCTCGCCGAAGGTCGCCGCCAGATTCCATCCCAGCGAAAAACGCTCACCCAGAGCGTGGGAACACGCCAGACGCGCCTCGTATATTCCACGATCGATGTCGAACACCTCCGAAGCGCTTCCGGGCAATTCGGCCATGATAATGAGCGCACTCTCGGGGCGAAATCCCTCCTCGGGAAACAGCGCAACCTTCGTACCCACCTGTAAAGGTAACAGGCCCTTTACCGTTCGCTCCGACGGGGGATAGTACGCCTCGTCGCGTGACAGGTGACGCGGATCGCTCCACAGCGTGCTGTGCATCCACTCCATACCGATGCGCAATTCGATGGCCTCGACAAGTCCCAATCTCAGCAGCAGGGCCGGAGCGGCATAGTCCGTCTCGCGGAGAAATTCGATGTCGTCCGCGCTTGCATGCAGCACGTGACGCTCGAATCCCATTTCCGCTTGTAAAAAGCCCGGCGGAACGACGCTCGACGACTCGGTTTGATCCGGGCGATCCGTTCCAAGTTCCGATTGTGCCCATGCCGACGTGGAGAGCGCTACGCACAGAATCAACAACAGTGGTGCACGCATTGGGTTCGCCTTTCGTGAGAATGAGCAAAGGGGTGGAGTGGACGATGGAACAAGGAAATATCGCCCTTCGATGCTCATGGGGCAAGGGGAGAGCGCATCCGGTACTCGCGCCTGACCAACGCCGCCTCGTCACGGGCACAGCGCTGCTCGGCTCAAGGGGGAAAGGACTGAGACGGAAGACGAAGTCCCGTCCGCAAGGCCTGAAAAATGATACAGTTAGCCGAAATGAGCGCAGCGGTTTCCACCTTGAATGTGTTGGCATTTCACCGTACATTTCATTTCTGTACGCGCCAGGATGCACAATCACATGCACGAATATATCGGAGCCATACATATCCATTCCCGCTACTCGGACGGCACGGGCGAATTGCCCGATATCGTGCGTTTCGCGGGTGAAGTGGGCCTGGATTTCATCATGACCAGCGACCACAACACCCTGCGTCCGAAGCAGGACGGGCATGAGGGCTGGCACGATGGCGTGATGATGCTGATCGGTTACGAGATCAACGACAAGGACGACCGCAATCACTATCTGGCCTTCGGTCTCGACAAGACGGTGGGGGTGCGCATCAGCGCGCAGGAATACGTGCGCCGCGTGAAGGATCGCGGAGGTATCGGCTTTATCGCGCATCCCGACGAGCAGCGCTGCAGCATGCCCGAACATCCCGCGTATCCATGGACCGCGTGGGACAGCGAGGACTTCACGGGCATTGAAATCTGGAATCACATGAGCGAGTGGGTGGAAGGGCTGACGGAAGAGAACAAATTCCAGCGCTTCATTCATCCGCTCAAATCCATCACCGCGCCGCCGCCTGTTACCTTGCGGCGTTGGGACGACCTCAGCCGCCGCCGCCTCGTGGTGGGCATCGGAGGTATCGACGCGCATGCGCACAAGGCCGACGTGATCGGCTTTTTCGATGTCGAAGTGTTTCCCTACAAGGTGATGTTCAAATCGATTCACACGCATGTCCTGCTCGACGAGCCCCTGCGCCGCAACGATCCCGCGCATTTCGAGGAAGACAAATGGCGTGTGTACGAGGCCTTGCGACGAGGTCGTTGTTTCGTGGCGAATTCGTATCACGCCGACCCGAAGGGCTTCGCTTTTTATGCCACATCCGCCACGGCCACCTACCAGCAGGGGGATCACGTGGTGTTCGAAGGGCCCGGAACCATCGCGTTGCACGTGGAGCTGCCGCAGGCGGCACATCTTCGCCTGTTGTGCAATGGCGAGGTCGAGCACGAGGTGAATGGCGCCTTGCTGCTGCACCCCGTTTCCCGCACGGGCGCGTGGCGCGTGGAAGCCTGGCTGGATGACAAGGGCTGGATTTTTTCCAATCACATACGCATCGGCGCGGAGGACGGCAGCTGCTGATCCGCCCATAACATCGCACACACATGAACAGACCGCTCACTTCCCGTCGTCCCTCCACCGAGGAAATCGACAAACCGCAGTCCAATTGCGGCATTGTCGGCATCTACGGCGATCCCGCCGCCTCGACACTCACCTACTACGGCCTGCACGCCCTGCAGCATCGCGGCCAGGAGGCCTCGGGCATTGTATCCTGCTTCAGCACCGCCAACGGCGAACACAGCTCCCGCCTGCGCATCTACAAGGGTCCGGGACTGGTGACCGAGGTGTTTGAAAACCAATCCCTGCTCGATGACTTGCTCATCGGCGACATGGCCATCGGACACAATCGCTACTCGACCACGGGTTCGGACAATCTCGAGAACATCCAGCCCTTCATGGTGAATTACCGCGACGGGCAACTCGCCGTGGCGCACAATGGCAATCTCACCAACACGCGCGCCTTGCGCCGCCGCTTGCAGGACGAGGGCACCATTTTCCAAACCTCCACCGATACCGAGGTCATCCTGCATCTGACCGCGCGCAGCACGGCCGCCACGCCCGAGGATCGCATTATGGATGCGCTCAACACCGTGCGCGGCGCGTACTCGCTGGTGATGTTGCACAACGACACGCTCATCGCCGCACGCGATCCGCATGGCTTCCGTCCGCTCTGCATCGGTCGACGCGGCGAGGCCTGGGTGATCGCCAGCGAAACCTGCGCGCTCGACATCATGCAAGCCGAGTATGTGCGCGAGGTGGAGCCCGGCGAGGTGCTGTTCTTCGATACACGTATGGAGGAAAACGGCCAGCCCGTCACCCGTCGCCTCGCCATGGAGCCGGAGCGCTACCATCACTGCATTTTCGAGTATATCTACTTCTCGCGGCCCGATTCGCGTGTGTTCGGGGAAAATGTGGACAAGATTCGTCGCAAATTGGGCAAGGCACTCGCCGAAGAACACCCCGTGCATGGCACTCCCGACGATCCCGTGTTCATCATGTCCGTGCCCGACAGCAGCAATACCGCCGCCATCGGCTTCCAGCGCAGCAGTTTCAAACAGGGCATCGAAGCGCGCTATGAAATCGGCATGATCCGCAATCATTACATCGGTCGCACCTTCATTCAGCCGGGACAGGAAAAGCGCGAGATGAAAGTGCGCATGAAGTTCAACACCGTGCGCGGCGTGGTGGAAGGGCGCAAGGTGGTGATCATCGACGATTCCATCGTGCGCGGCACCACCAGCCGTTTGCTGCTCAATCTCATTCGCGAGGCCAATCCGCGCGAGTTGCACGTGCGCATCAGTTCGCCCCCCATCATGAGCGGTTGTCCCTACGGCATGGATTTTCCGAGCGGCGAAGAACTCATCGCCGCGCAGCATCAGGGCGATGTGGATTCCATTCGCCGCGAAATCGGTGCCGATACGCTGGGCTATCTTTCCAAGGAAAAAATGCTTGGTTGCGTGAGCCACGAAGGCAAGCGCGGCTACTGCACGGGCTGTTTCACGGGCGAATATCCCGTACCCGTGGAAGAAAACATGCGCAAAGATCAGCACGAGATGTAATGGGACGACTCGCCGTCATACGACTCGTTTTTTCCTTCGCGCTGCTTGCATCGAGCATAACGACTGCGACGGCACAATACACCGTGGACGCATCAGCGAACGCGCCGCGTCGCCTCCTGATCAAGTTGAGCCAGGAAGCGCGGCTCCGTATCGGCCCGAGCGCATCGATGGAATTTTCCGATGCCTTGCGCAGCGCGATGGACGATGTGTCCACAGGCGCGGCGCGCCCGCTGCTCGAGCACAGCGCTCTGCGCAAAGCGGCCGCTCCCGAACTCGATGTGCTGTTGCTGGAGCTGCGCGCCGATGTTGATGTGGAAGCTGCGAGACGCCGTATCGAGGCCGTGAATGGCGTGGAATATGTGGAAGTGGACAAGTTGTACCGCGTGCATGCCGTGCCCAATGATTCGGCGTGGAGCGCGCAATGGGGTCCGCGGCGCGTGGGTTTGCCAGCCGCGCTGGACGTGACCCGTGGAAAAGCGGACATCGTGGTCGGCGTGATCGACACGGGTATCGACCACGAACATCCGGATTTGCGGCATCAGCTCTGGATCAATCGGGCCGAGGACGCGAATGGCGACGGGATGTTCCAACCCTGGCCTTCGACGGAAGCGCGCGAAGGGGTGTTCGGGGATTTCGACGGCATGGACGATGACGGCAATGGCTTTGTGGACGATGTGATCGGCTGGGATTTCGTGGATCAGCCGGATGTGAGCAATGCCGCCGGCGGCGATTACCGCGATCCCGATCCATTTCCTTTCGACGACATGGGACACGGGAGCAATGTGAGCGGCATCATCGCGGCCGAAACGGACAACGGTATCGGCATTGCCGGCATCGCGCCCGGATGCCGCCTGATGACGCTGCGTGCCTTCGATGCCCGTGGCGTGGGCGCGGAAAGCGATGTGGCGCGGGCCCTGGCCTATGCCGTGGCGAATGGCGCGCGCGTGATCAACATGAGCTTCGGCGATGTGGTGTATTCGCGCGTGCTGCGCGATGTGATACGCTACGCCTATGCTCGCGGCGTGGTGATGGTGGCCTCGGCGGGCAATGCGCAATCCACCGCGCTGCACTATCCCAGCGCCTACGACGAAACGATTTCCGTCAGCGCCACGGTGTCCAACGATCTGCCCGCGGGTTTTTCCAATTATGGACCCACCATAGACATCGCCGCGCCGGGCAGTGATATTCTCACCACGCATCCGGGCGGCGGCTATACCGGTTTCTTCGGCACCTCGGCATCAGCGCCGTTCGTGAGTGGCGTGGCCGCGCTGCTGCTGAGCAGGAGCGACGCGCTCACGCCCGAAGACGTGCGCGGTCTGCTCATCGCCTCTGCCGAGGATCTCGGTGCCCGTGGCTGGGACGATCGCTATGGCGCAGGTCTGCTGCGCGCGGATAATGCGCTGCGTCTGGAGTATCCCAGCACCGTGCGCATACTCTCGCCCCGCACCGATGCGGGTACGAATGCGCAGGATGTGGTGGTCATCGGCACGGTTGCCTCGCCACTCATGACCGGGTATCGCGTGATGTATGGCGTGGGTGTGAATCCCCAGCGTTGGACCGATATCACTGCGGACGTCCCGCGGCAGGTCATTGCCGATACATTGTGCCGCTGGGATGTGAGCGCTCTGGCAGACACCACCTACACGCTGCGCCTGGCGGCGCTGACCGACAAAGGCATCACGCTCGATGATCGCGTGGTGCTGCACCTCGATCGCACGCCACCGGTGATCGAATCCGCGCTGCTCGTGCCGGCGCTCGACGGACCGGCCTTCGGCGTCAGCGTGGGCTTCATCACCGACGAAGCGACCTTGGGCAAGGTGTGGTATCGGCTCGAAGGTTCGTCCGACCCGTGGAATTGGGTGTCGGCCGAGGGTGCCACGCGCAACAATCTCTTCGTCGGTACGGCGCATGCCGTGTTTCTCGGCGCGGATCTGTTTCTCGCTGGACGTTCATACGAATTTTACCTCAGCGCCGAGAACGCCGTCGGACTTGAGACCATCGCACGCGACACGGGCAACAGGAATTTCCGCATCACTGTACCAGCGCCCGTATCGTCGATAGGCCCGCAGCGCGTGTTGCCATCGCTGCCCGTGGGCAGGGTGTTTGGCGCGTCGGTGGATTTCAATCGCAACGGGCGGCGTGAGATTCTGCTGAACAATCTCGCCGAAGACGGACGCTTCGAGGCCTGGGAATACAACGGCACTGGCTTCGAGCGCGTGGACAACGGAGCGCTGGGTCGGGAAATTCCTCGCGGTGTGGGCGACATCGATGGCGACGGTCAGCCGGAGTTGCTCACCTCGCTGGTGCGGAACGGCTTTCTCTATCGTACCTCTGCCGTGGGCGTGTTTCCGGATCAGCGCATCTGGGGCGACAGCGTGGGCGGCGATTTCTGGCCCATCGGCATCGTGGACGCGACCGGCGACGGTGCGAACGAAGTGCTGGCCGTGCGCAACGACAGCACGATTGGAGTGTACCGCTGGGATGGCTCCGCGCTCGCGCTGTACGGCGACATCACGAATCCCACCGCTCCGCGTGGACGCAACAGTTACAGCGCCCCTCGCGCCGCCGTGGGTGATTTCAACAGCAACGGTGCGCCTGACCTGTTGTTTGGCGACGCCGATGGTGATTTTTTTATCGTCGAGCATGAAGGCGGAGGTCGCTATCGTTTACTCTGGGCCTCGGAGGATGATTTTATCGACGCCAGCGATTTTGTGGCGGCCGGGGATTTCAACGGCGACGGACGCGATGAATTTGCCATCGGATTTCGCACCGCGACGGATGACGTTGTGCCGTTCTGGTTCTTCGGCGTGTACGCGCTCGACGCCCAGAACAAGGCGCGGCATCTCTGGACCGGACAATTCCATGGCGTGACCGAGAGCAGTCAGTACGGGAGCTTCACCCGCATTCAAAACAGCCTTACCGCCGGGAACATCGACGACGACGCGGCTGATGAGCTGCTTATCAGCGTGTTTCCGGATCTGTACGTCCTTGAATATGATGCCGGGGCGGGCGATTTCGATCTGACCTGGCATCTTCCACTGGTGAACACCAACGCGGTATGGATTGGCGATGCCAACGGCAATGGCACGCCGGATTTCGCCCTCGCCTTGCCCGACAGCATTGTGTGGTACGAGCGCGATGTGCGTTACGCCGGTCCGCCACCCGTGCGCGGCGTGGATGTCGAGTACAGCAACCATTTCACCGCCGAAATCCGCTGGCAGGTGGTGGAGCAATCGCCGCAATACCGTGTGTACAAGGGGCCGCACGCGGATGCGATGGAGTTGTTCGGCACCTTTTCCGCATCGCTGCCGCTGTCCGATCCCTCGCTGGTCGAGGGCACGACCGTGTTGTACGCTGTTGCAGGCTACGATCCCGCGCGCACGCCAGCCGAGAGTCCGCGGGTGTATACACGGCTGCTGCGTCCACACGCACGCCCGCGCGTGGATACCGTGGGATACGCGGGAGAAGGACAACTGAAGCTGCGGGTGAGCAATGCCATGGGCACCACGCTGCCATCACCGTCACGTTTTCTGCTCAACGGTTCGCGACAGCCGCTGAGCGTCGCGCTTCTGGACGAGCAAACCCTGCTGCTGTCTTTCGGCACCTTGCGTGAGGGGCAGTATGGCCTGCAGCTCGTGGGACTGCGCGATGGAGAGGGCGTGCCCTTTGCCGACGAGCAGTACGGACCGATCGAAGTGCGCGAGCAGGTGGACAACAGTTGCTACATCGAGCGCGTGGAGTATCTGCCTCCGCGATCCTTCGCCGTGTACTTCAGTGCCGCAATGGATCCGGTGAGCGCGGCTGTTGCGGAAAACTACATCTTCAGTCCGGCGGGGAAGGTGTTGCGCGCCGTACCCGACCCGGCGGATGCGCGCATGGTGCGCATCGAGGTGGCTGCGGATGCGCCCATCGGAGCGTTGGGGCGTGAATACGTTCTCGCCGTGCGCAATCTGCGTTGCGCGTCAGGAGCGCCGTTGGGTGAGGGCGCGGGCTCAACGGCCGGCGTGGTGTTGAACAGGCAGAATCTCGACGACATGTTCGTGTACCCGAATCCGCTGCAACCTTCGGATGCACAGGAGTTCATCACCTTCGCCAATCTCACCGCGCGCGCCACGATTCGCATTTACACAGTCGCGGGCATGTTCATTCGCGAAGTGGAGGAAAAGGACGGCAATGGTGGCGTGGAATGGGATTTGCGCGACGAGCAGGGCGGACGCGTTCCTGGCGGCGTGTACATCTACCATGCCCGCGGCTTCGATGCTCAGGGTCGCGAGGTCGAGGCGGTGGTGGGTAAATTCGCAATTATACGGTGAGTGCATGAAAAAAGCGAGAACGCAGACGCGGGGCGCAAGCTTCGATAAAATCTGGACCGTGTCCAACATGCTGAGCATGTTCCGCATGCTGCTCGCGATACCCCTGGCCTTCGTGTTGCAGGACGCCGAGCGCATGCTGCCTTTCGTACTCTTGATTTCCGCCGTGGCCTACGCGTCGGATCTGCTCGATGGTTGGGTCGCGCGCACCTTCGACGGCGAATCGCGCTTCGGTCGCATCATCGATCCGCTCGCGGATAAAGTGTTCATCACGGTGGGTGTGCTTGTCATGGCGGCCACGCGACTCATTCCGTGGTGGTTCACTGTGCTCGTCATTGCCCGTGATCTCATCATATTACTTGGCGGCGTGCATTTGCGCATGCGCACAGGGCAGGTGGTGCAAAGCACCATGCTGGGCAAGGCCACCGTGGTATCCATCGGCGCGGCCTTGATTGCGGCGCTCTTCGGCGAGGGATCGTCGAATCCCTTGCCCATGCTGCTCCTGCTCCTCGCCGTGGGCATGATCGCCGCATCGCTGTATGGCTACGGCCAGCGTTACGTTTCCTTGATTGGCCGAAAAAAATAATCACACTTTCCGGATACGCAATTCCCATGGGTTTTCTCGACAAATTCAAACTCTCCCGCCTCATGGACGGCCTCGCGAAAACGCGCGACGCTGTCATGGAAAAAGTCACCCGCGTCATCAAAGCGAAGAGGAAAATCGACGACGCATTGATCGACGAAATCGAGGAGATTCTGCTCCTCGGCGACGTCGGTGTCGCCACCACCTCGCTGATCATCGACAACCTGCGCGAGCGCGTCAGACGCGAACGCTACGAGGACGCGTCCGAGCTGCATCGCCTGCTGCGCGAGGAAGTGGCGCGCTTGTTCAAAGGGCACGACATTCGCACCGACGGCAATTCCATCGAAATACCGGTTGGCGTGCAGCCCTATGTGGTGATGGTGGTGGGTGTGAATGGTGTGGGCAAAACCACCACCATCGGCAAGCTCGCCTACAACTACCGCTCCTCCGGCAAACAGGTGATTATCGGCGCGGCCGACACCTTCCGTGCCGCCGCCAACGAGCAACTGGAAGTATGGGCGCAGCGCGCGGGAGTGGACATCATTCAGCAGCAGCACGGCTCCGATCCCGCCGCCGTGGCCTACGACACCTTGCAGTCCGCGCTTGCGCGCAAAGCCGATGTGGTGATCATCGACACGGCTGGTCGACTCCACACCAAAGCGAATCTCATGGAGGAGTTGAAAAAAATCCGTCGCGTCATGGCCAAGCTCCTGCCCGACGCCCCACATGAAGTGTTGCTCGTGCTCGATGCCACCACAGGGCAAAACGCCATACAGCAAGCACGGCAATTCAGCGATGCCGTGGGAGTGAGTGGACTGGTTGTCACCAAACTCGACGGCACGGCGAAAGGTGGCGTGGTGATCGGCATCAGCAGTGAATTGTCCGTGCCGGTGAAATACATCGGCGTGGGTGAGCAAATCAACGACCTGCAAGTCTTCGATCACGACGCCTTCGTCGACGCGCTGTTCGGCGCGCTGCGCACCGAGGACAGCGTGACCGTGGAGGAATAGGAAAAAGGAGGCCGGCATGTTTTTGCGCAAGCCCACATACAAACGCTTCGACTACACGCCGCGGTTTTATGATCCCGCGAAAGAGGAGCGCGAACACGGCCGCCGCATTCGCTTCGAACGTCCGCCGCGCCGCGGGCCGGGACGCTCCATTTTCATTCTGCTTGCAATGTTCATTCTCGCATATTTGCTGTACTCGTTTCTCCGGTGACCATGAGCGAAAGCGATACCCGCCCAGGAATTCGTAAACTCCCCGACCATCTCGCCAATCAAATCGCGGCGGGAGAGGTTGTGCAGCGCCCCGATTCGGTGGTGAAGGAATTGGTGGAGAATGCCATCGATGCCGATGCCACGCATGTGACGGTGATTATCGCCAATGCGGGCAAAACGCTGATACAGGTGATCGACGACGGGGCCGGCATGAGCGAGGGCGATGCGCTGTTGGCCTTCGAGCGCCATGCCACGAGTAAAATCGCCACCTACGACGATCTCGAGCGCATCGTGACCTTCGGTTTTCGCGGCGAAGCGCTGCCCTCCATCGCCAGCGTGGCGAAAGTGGAATTGCGCACGCGCACGGCCGCCGAGGATGTGGCCACCTTTCTGCGCATCGAAGCCGGACGCCTCGAAGAGCAGAGCAGGGTGGAGGGGCCCGTGGGAACGTCCATCGCGGTGAAAAACCTCTTCTACAACACGCCGGCACGTCGGCAGTTTCTCAAATCCAATCCCACCGAGTATCGCCATATCGCCGACACGGTGCAGCGTTTCATCCTCTCGGCACCGCAGGTGCGCATCACCTTCATCGCCGACGGCGACACGGTGTTCGACGTGCATCCCGGCACACTGCGCGACCGCGTGGCCGCGGTGTTCGGCGACCGCATGGCCGACGCGCTCATCGAAGTGCGCGAGGAAACTGATTTGCTCACCATCACCGGCTATCTCGGCAAGCCCGCGAGCGCGAAGAAAACGCGCGGCGATCAGTACCTGTTCGTGAATGGACGCTACGTCAGCAGCCGCCTGCTGAACCATGCCGTGGTCAGCGCCTTCGACAACATGCTGGAGTCGGGGGAATATCCGCTGTACGTGATTTTTCTCAACATCGACCCAAAGCAGGTGGATGTCAACGTACACCCCGCGAAGCTCGAGGTGAAGTTCAGCAACGAGCGCAACATTTACACCATCCTGCAAGCGGTGGTGCGGCGCAGTCTTTACCACACCGACCTCACGCCCTCAATCGGTTTCCGCGATGTCGCTGGCGGCGACGCGCCTCCCGACAGCTTCGCGCGCACGCGCCACAGCGCGCCCGAAGACTCCTGGCGCGCCGAGCCGCGTTACGACTCCTTCGGCTCGCTGCGCCGCGACATGGCCGACGCTTCGCCGCCTCCCCCGCGCCACGAATCCGGCGGAGGCAGCCGCATGGATGCCGGGCAGATCGACGATCTGTTCCGCTCGCTCAACATCGCACCCGCCGATCCCTCGCGCGACGAAGCCGCGCAGGAATCCCACACCATTCTGTTGCCGAGCGAGAAACCTGTTTCGGACTCACAATTCCTTTGGCAACTTCACAACAAGTACATTTTCACACCCATCAAGTCCGGCCTCATGATCATCGATCAGCATGTGGCCCACGAGCGCATACTCTACGAGCGCGCACTCGCCGCGCTGGAGCACGCCGCGCCGTTTTCACAGCAATTGCTCTTCGAGCACACTGTCCGCGTCTCGCAGGGCGACTTCGCGCTGCTCGGCGAGATCAAGCCCGAGTTGGAACGTCTCGGCTTCGTTGTCCGCCTCGAACTGCCCAACCACGTCACGGTGGAAGCTGTGCCGCAGGATGTGAAAGCGGGCATGGAGGAATCCATTCTCGAGGAAATTCTCGAGCAGTTCAAGGAATATCGCGCCAACGGACTCACCGACATACGCCACAACGTTGCGGCTTCATACGGCTGCCGCACCGCCATCAAGGCGGGAGACCGGCTCTCGGCCCCGGAAATGCAGACATTGATCGACCAGCTCTTCGCCACAGGCAATCCCTACCGCTGTCCGCATGGACGGCCCATTGTGATCAAACTTTCGCTCGACGAACTCGACCGCCGCTTCGGTCGCACTAGCTAGCCCAGTCACGCAGGAGATACGAATGGATACACAGGTGTACCAGCCCCGGCACAACGTGCGTCTCGTTACCGCCGCCTCGCTGTTCGATGGCCACGACGCCAGCATCAACATCATGCGACGCATTCTCCAGGCCAGCGGTGCCGAGATCATCCACCTCGGACACAACCGCTCCGTCGCCGAAATCGTGGACGCGGCTGTGATGGAGGACGCTCAGGGCATCGCCATATCCTCGTATCAGGGCGGACACATGGAATACCTCATGTACATGAAGGATCTCCTGCGCGAGCGTGGCGCCGCGCATGTGCGCATCTTCGCCGGCGGCGGCGGGGTGATCGTGCCGGAAGAAATAGAGCAACTGCACGCTTACGGTATCGACCGCGTATTCTCGCCCGAGGATGGACGCATGCTCGGCCTGCAGGGCATGATCAACCTCATTCTCGAACTCTGCGATGTGCCCGCCGGTATGCACGACGGCATGCACGTGCGCGATGGCATGATACTCGCGGGCGAAACGCCGATCACCGCGCTGGGCCTCGAATTGCGCGACACACCGCGTCTTCTCGGCGCGGCGCTTTCGCTGCTCGAGCAGCACGAGGAACTTTCCATCGATGCGCCGACGGAGCAGCGTGCACCCGTGCTCGGCATCACCGGTACCGGCGGAGCGGGCAAGTCCTCGCTGACCGACGAGCTGGTGCGCCGTTTTCTTACCGAGCTACCGGAGTTGCACATCGCCATCCTGTCGGTGGATCCCTCCAAGCGCCGCACCGGCGGGGCACTGCTCGGCGACCGCATCCGCATGAACGCCATTGCCTCGACACGGCCCGGTGGTCACGACCGCGTGTTCATGCGCTCCTTTGCCACCCGCGCGGCCAATACCGCCATGTCCGCCGCCCTCCATCGCGCTGTGGCGCTGTGCCAGCGCGCGGGCTTCGATCTGGTGATCGTGGAAACCGCGGGCATCGGTCAATCGGATAGCGAGATCGTGGATCTCGTGGACGTGTCGATGTACGTCATGACGCCGGAATACGGCGCGCAGACGCAATTGGAAAAAATCGACATGCTCGATCTGGCCGATATCATCGTGCTCAACAAATTCGAGAAACGCGGTGCCGAAGATGCGCTGCGCGACATTCGCAAACAGGTGAAACGCAACCGCGGCGCCTGGGACAGCCCCGACGACGCCTTGCCGGTGTTTCCCACCATCGCCAGTCAGTTCAACGACGCGGGCACGAATCATCTGTTTTTCAATGTGGTCGCCACACTCAACCAGCGCTGTGGCACAGCCTGGCCGGTGACGCTGGGACAGGAGCGCACTCTGCCGGACAAGGCGGCAGTGATTCCGCCCGAGCGTTCGCGCTATCTCTCCGAAATCGCAGACGCCGTGCATACCTACAAACGCTGGGTGGCCGAGCAGGCGGAATTCGCCCGCACCCTGCAGCGCCTCGAAGGCGCGCGCAGCGCATTGCTGGCTGCAGCCACGCGACGCGAAGTGACTATTTCCGGCGAAGGCGGTCTGGTGGAAATCGGTACACCCGAGCAACGGCAGGATTTGCTCGACGCCCTCGCCGAGCAGGCGCGTTACTATCGCCTGCGCATCGCACCCGAAAACCGTGATCTTCTGGACAAATGGCCCGATGCCCGCACCGCCTATACACGCGATGTACTCACCACACGCGTGCGCGACCGCGAAATCGTGACCGAACTCTATCACCGTACCTTGTCCGGTACGCGCATACCCAAGGTGTCGCTGCCCCGGTACAGCGACCACGGCGATATTCTCTCGTGGATATTGCTGGAAAATGTTCCGGGCAGCTTTCCGTACACGGCCGGTGTGTTTCCCTTCAAACGTGAGGGCGAGGACCCGACGCGCATGTTTGCCGGCGAGGGAACGCCCGAACGCACCAACCGTCGCTTCCATTATCTCTCTCAAGGCATCGGTGTGGCGCGGCTGTCTACAGCCTTCGATTCGGTGACACTGTACGGCGAGGATCCCGACGAACGTCCCGACATTTACGGAAAAATCGGCAATTCCGGTGTGTCCATCTGCACATTGGACGATATGAAAAAGCTGTACTGCGGCTTCGATCTCTGCGCGCCAAGCACCTCCGTGTCCATGACCATCAACGGACCCGCTCCGATGATTCTCGCCATGTTCATGAACACCGCCATCGATCAGCAGGTGGAAAAATGGCTGGTGCTCAACGGCCGTTTCAACGAGGCGCAGCAACGCATCGATGCCTGGTATGCCGAGCGCGGCCTGGCACGTCCGTTGTACGCCGGCGTCGACGATCTGCCCGCTCTGCTCGCCGAACTCGACAATCCCGCGCAGTTCGAGCGTGGCGCGATGGTACACCGCTATTTCGGACTCGGCACCCTCGGTGTGTCGGGCGAGCAGTTGTTGCGCATGGGCGTGTTGCCCGAAGACGTGTACCAGCGCATCACCACCGAAACCATGGCCAGTGTGCGCGGCACGGTGCAGGCCGACATTCTCAAGGAGGATCAGGCGCAGAACACCTGCATTTTCTCCACTGAATTCGCTCTACGCATGATGGGGGATATTCAGGAAAATTTTGTCCGCAACAACGTGCGGAACTACTACTCAGTGTCCATCTCCGGCTACCACATCGCCGAAGCGGGCGCCAATCCCATCACGCAGCTTGCCTTCACACTGGCCAATGGCTTCACCTACGTCGAGTACTACCTCTCGCGGGGCATGCACATCGACGAATTCGCACCCAATCTGTCGTATTTCTTCTCCAACGGCATCGATGCGGAATACGCCGTCATCGGTCGTGTGGCACGGCGCATCTGGTCCGTGGCCATGAAGCGCCTCTACGGCGGCAACGATCGTTCGCAAAAGCTCAAGTACCACATCCAGACCAGTGGACGCAGCCTGCACGCCATGGAGATCGACTTCAACGACATTCGCACTACGCTGCAAGCGCTGTACGCCATTTACGACAACTGCAATTCGCTGCATACCAACGCCTACGACGAAGCCATCACCACGCCGACAGAGGAGAGCGTGCGCCGGGCGCTGGCCATTCAGTTGATCATCAACCGCGAGTTGGGTCTCGCGAAAAATGAAAATCCCCTGCAGGGCGCCTTCATCATCGAAGAACTCACCGATCTCGTGGAGGAGGCGGTGTTGCTCGAATTCCGCCGCATTTCCGACCGCGGAGGCGTGCTCGGCGCGATGGAAACCATGTACCAGCGCGGGAAAATTCAGGAAGAGAGCATGCTCTACGAGCATCGCAAGCATTCGGGCGAACTCCCCATCGTCGGCGTGAACACCTTCCTGCGTCCAGCCCATTTGCAGGGGCACGAAGCACAGCCCACGGAACTGATCCGTTCCACCACAGAGGAAAAGGATCAGCAGATACGCAATCTCCGCAATGTGCACGCACGCCACGCCGCCGATGCCTCCGAGGCCATCGCCGAGGTGCGGCGCACTGCCCGCGAACACGGCAACGTGTTCGATGCGTTGCTGCGCTGTGTGCGCGTTGCGTCGCTCGGGCAGATTTCCGCCTCGCTGTACGACGTGGGCGGACAGTATCGTCGCAACATGTAACGCATTCCGCCGCCGCAGGTGAGACACGCCGCGCGGCGACGGCCCGATTCCCGGCACCTACGACATTCATCGGAATACAAACGCCATGAACATCCTTTTTACCGGCTCCCCGCGCCTGCTCGGCGACTGGCTCACCGTGTGCCGCGAGCATACCTGCATCGTGTACGGCAAAGGCATCAAGAAACAACTCCCCGACCATGTGGTGAAAATCCACGCGCTGGACGAAGCGCCGGAAGTGGATCTCATCATCGATCTGCACATCCGCGATTCGAAAAAATGGCGGCTTATTCTCTCCGACCTCCTGGCCGAGATCGCCACCGACGTGCCCATGATCTGCAATACCATCGCCGTCACCTCGACGGAGATCGGCGCGATCACCGGCAGCCCCGAACGCATCATCGGTATCGCCGCGCTGCCCACGCTGGTGCAATCCGGTGTGGTGGAAGTGTCGTATCCCTACGGTCACCCGCATGCGCATGACGATGTGCTGCGGAAATTTTTCGACAGCATCGGCAAACGCATGGTGGTGGTGCGCGATGAGATCGGCATGGTTACGCCGCGCATCCTCGCGGTGATGATCAACGAAGCCATGCTCATCATGCAGCAGGACATCGCGGGAGAGGACGACATCGAAGCGGCGCTGGCTGTCGCTCTCGGAACCGAAGGTCCCATCTCCTGGGCGCGGCGCTTTGGCTGGGAAAACGTGTACAACCTGCTCTACGCCATGTATGACGAACTCGGCGGCGAACGCTATCGCCCCGCGTCGCTGCTGCGTAAGATGGCGCTCACCGACTGACGGTCCGCGCACGCTCCCTGCACGCCGTTACGCATGACGCTGCCGTGCAGCAGAGTTTCGGATGTGTAGTGAGAAAAAATTATTCGTCGCTCTCCGCGGGCGTCGTGCGCATGTCCTGTCGCAGTTCCGTGGGCGGGCGGTACAGATCCTGCGTCATCCATTGCGTTTGCAGCGCGGCGATGCGCGAGCGCAGCGAGCGACTGCGCCCGTCGCCGGCGCGCAGAATGTCCAGTAACTCCGCACCTGTCAGCGTCACGCCATGCACGCGGCTGTCGCCCGCCGCGCGTTCCAGGAGTTGTTCGGCGCGCCGCAGCGCGGGCGCCGCGCGAAGCTCGCCGCCGCTCCACGGCACATGAGAGGATGTCCATATGTCGCGATCATCCATCACAATGTGCAGGGGAGTGGCGCTTGATGCCTTTGGCATGACAGCCGTCTCGTCCACATGCGCGCCGTTGGCGTGTACCGTGTAGAGCGCTGGCGTGGCTTTTTTTCCGATACGCATTTCCAGCAAACCATCGTACTCCCCGCGCACGCGGGCTATGAGGTCCAGCCATTCGCTGGCCGATACGCGCTGCTCGCCGAACACACCGTCCAGCAGCAGACCCGTCGCCTCCGCGCGGGCGGCCAGAGCGGCGCATTCCTCAACAAGGTCACGGTAACTGCTCAAAAACGCACCGCTGATGCTATGCGCCGGACGTGGACGCAGTCCCGTCGCTTCGGTGTACAGCGGCGCGAGCAGCACGCGCAGTCCGGCGCGCGTCATCAAGCGCGCGTCCTCGGCAAGTGCTTCCCATTCCAGTGTGCTGAATTCCGCACGCCGACCCGATGCGCTCCACAGTGGTACCGGCACCACAACCCAGGTGATGCCTGCGTCGCGCAGTGTGGCGGCGACGCTGTCCGCTCCGAGGCGTCGCAGCGCATCGGGAGCGAGCTGCAGGGCGATGCGATGGGCGGCTTTGCCGGCGATGGAGCGGCGCTCGGGTACGCTGTGTTCCGTGCCTCCGAAATCCAGCCGCATCAACATCCAGAACAAGGCGAGCACCATGGCGGTGACGATGAATATCGCCGCGCGCTTCTCACGGGGGAATTGTGTCGACGCGTCAGACATGGGCGGCCTCCGTAGCTTCCGCGGCCAGCACCGCGCTTTCCATTTCCACAAGCAGCGCCCGCACATCCGCGGGTGTGCGCACTTCACGCACAAGGATGCGCACCTGGCGCTGATCGCGTTTCATCACCGCGCGAAGCTTGTTCGTCTGTACCCACTGCATCAGCGGCTGGAAGTTGTGATCGTAGAACGCCGCGTCATCCTCCGGCGGCAAGGCCATGTTCACCGTGCCATCTTCCAGCGTCACGCGGCTCAGACGGATGCGTGCGGCGATGAGGCGCACGCGCACACTGAAGAACAGATTGTCCGCTTCCTCCGGCAGTCGCCCGAAGCGGTCGAGCAACTCGTACTCGATCTCGTCGATCTCTTCGTCGCGCTCGCAATTGTAGAGGCGCTTGTAAATGTCGAAGCGTTCTGTGGCGTTGCTCACATAGTCGCGTGGCAAATACGCGTCCTGCCCGAGTTCCATCACCACATCCGCGCGGGGACGCAGTTCGATGACTTCCTCGGCGAAGAGGCCCTGGAATTCCTGTTGCTTGAGTTCCTGCACGGCCTCTTCCAGCGTGGACATGTACAACTCGAAACCGATTTCCGTGATGAATCCGCTTTGCTCGGCGCCGAGCAGATTGCCCGCTCCGCGGATTTCCAAATCGCGCATGGCCAGTTGAAAGCCCGTACCCAGCTCGGAAAATTCCTCGATGGCCTGCAGTCGCTTGAGCGCATCGCGCGAGAACTTGGCCTTGGGCGGCACGAGTAAATAGGCGTAGGCCTGCACGTTCGAACGTCCCACGCGTCCACGCAACTGATACAATTCGGCAAGTCCGAAGTGATGCGCTTTGTTGATGAACATGGTGTTGGCGTTCGGGATGTCGAGTCCGCTTTCGATGATCTTGGTCGCTACAAGCACATCGGTTTTTTTCTCGATGAAATGCAGCATCGTGCGCTCGAGATCCGGCGGTTTCATCTGTCCGTGCGCGATGGCGACGCGCACACCCGGCAGATACACACGAATGGTATCGGCCAGCGCTTCGAGGTCGCTCACCGTGTCATTGACGAAGAACACCTGTCCACCGCGTTGCAACTCCCGCTCTATGCCCTCGACCACCACCTCCTTTTCGAACGGCACGATGCGCGTGATGATGGGGAGGCGGTTGCGGGGCGGCGTTTCAATCACCGAGAGATCGCGTGCGCCGAGCAGCGAGAAATTCAGCGTGCGGGGAATCGGCGTGGCCGTCATGGTCAAGGTGTCCACTCCCGTGCGCAGTTGCCGCAATTTCTCCTTGGCGGCGACGCCGAAGCGATGCTCCTCGTCCACGATCAACAAGCCGAGATTGCGGAAGCGTACGTCCTTGCTCAGCATGCGATGCGTCCCGATAACGATGTCGATGCTGCCGCGCTCGAGTTTACCGGTGACTTCCTCCTGCTCCTTTTTCGTTTTGAAACGCGACAGCGAGGCCACATTCACCGCGTAGCGCGCGAGGCGGTCGCGGAAGGTGTTGTAATGCTGCTCGGCGAGGATGGTGGTGGGCACGAGCACTGCAACCTGCCTACCGTCGGCCACGGCCTTGAAAGCCGCGCGCACCGCCACTTCGGTTTTGCCGTACCCCACATCGCCGCAGACGAGACGGTCCATGGGCACCGCTGTTTCCATGTCGGCCTTTACTTCCGCCGTGGCCTTGGCCTGGTCGGGCGTGTCCTCGTACATGAAAGATGCTTCCATCTCTTTTTGCCATTGCGAATCCGCCGAGAAGGCGAAGCCCTCGGACATTTTGCGCTTGGCGTAAAGCTGTATCAGGTCGCGCGCAATGTCCTTGAGGCGACGCTTCGTGCGTTCCTTCGCGCGTTCCCAGGCACCGCTGCCGAGCTTCGACAACAGCGGCACGGCCCCTTCGGTCGAGCTGTACTTCTGCAGCTTGTTGATGTAGTTGAGATTGACGTACAACACATCATCGTCGGCATAGGTGAGCTGCGCCGTTTCCTGCAAGCCGCCATTCACCGTGATGGTGTTGAAACCCACGAAGCGGCCGATGCCTTTGTCCACATGCACCACGTAATCGCCTATGCGCAACTGCCGCATTTCCCGAAGGGACAATCCCTTGACGCCCTTGTGAACGCGCTTTTGCACATGCCGGCGCTGGAAAATCTGATGCTCGGTGAGCACCGCCAGACGCGTGCCATGGTCGATGAATCCTTCACTCAGCGGACAGTAGCGAATGTCCCGGCGCATGGAACGATGGCCGTTGTCTTCCTCGGGCAAAGTGCTGTGCAGAAGATCGTCCAGGCGCTGCGCCTGTGCTTCCGAGTCGGCAACGAGTGTGCAATTATAGCCGCGCTCCTCGAGCGAGGTCAGCAGTTCGAGTACGTGCTTCACCGAACCGTTGAGCGCGGGCTGGCTTTCCGTATTCGCCTCGATCACCGCGTCCGCTTCCTGCTCCATCACCGAAAAAAGCACGCAGCGATGCCGCTCGCGCAGCGTGTCGAGCAGCGGTGCGTCGCTCTCATCCACCGCGCCGGCGATGCTCTCCATGCCATCGAACACCAGCACGGCATCGCCGGTGAAAAACGCGGGCATGCGGTCGCGCGCGGACTCACCGTCCTCGAGGAAAAGGGAAGTGACAAATGCCACCTGCTCCCGTGTGGTGGTGGAACGCTGGCTCAAGGGATCGAATTCGCGAATGCTCTCGATCTCATCGCCGAAATACTCAATGCGCAGCGGCTGCTCCATGCCCACGGGAAACACGTCCAGTATACCGCCACGCACGGCGTACTCGCCGGTGGTGGACACGAAGTCCACCCGCTCGAAACCGCCGAAGGCCAGGGCGCGCACAAGGTTGTCCTGCGGGAAATCCAAACCCGCGTTGATACTCACGCTCTGTTCGCGAATGGCGCGCACAGAAGGAAATTCCGTGGCCAAGGTGTCGACGTCGGTGACCACCACGCGCAGCGGCCGCTCGGTCAGCGAACGCAGGGCGTCCGCATTCTCCGCGAAGGTGCTGCTGATGTTGCGGATTTTTTTCTGCAGAGTGGAAAGATGTTCCCCGATGTACAGCACATCCTCCTCGCCGAGCATCACGCTCACGTCGTTCCACACTTCGAGCGCGCTGTGCGTGTCGGGACACAGAATGACGCATTGCTTCCCGATACGACGGAAGAGAGAGGCGAGCAGAATGCCTTTCAATCCTCCATGCACGCCGCGCACCTGCACCGCGCGTGCATCGCTTCCCAGCGCATCGGCGAGCTGCCGCACAACAACGCTGTCGAGCAGTGGAGCGAAACAACTGGTATCCGCCCGCGCCTGCGCGGTCTCCGTTTCACGCTGCGTGCCTTTCACGCGCTCGCGTCCTCCCCGTCGGCCCGCGGACACAGTCGACGCAGCAACGCGTAATCGTAAATGCCTGTGTGATGTCCGTCCTTCCAATGAAATTGCAGGGCGTAATGTCCTTGCGGCACCACCTTTTCCAGGGTCAGCGCATCGGCGGTGAACAGGGGAATGTAAAACGCGCCCTTGGCCGCGAGATCCGCCTGGCAGGTGGCGCAGGGACAGTTTTTGCGAAGATGGGGCATGCTGTATTCGCAGACCTTGCCGTCGGACCAGGTGATGCGCAGCATGCGCGCATCGCTGCGCGTGATGGAGACTGGAGTGATGCGTTCGTTCATGGCGTACATCTCAAGCTGATTTCGACACGATGCGGTACATTGCCATCCGTGCCCACAATCCAGAAACATACGGAACTCGCGCGACACGAGGAAGTGCGAATCGTTGACAATCCTCGACCAGGCGTCGTTGCGAAAACTTGCCCGCGTGGATTGCGGAGCGAGGAGAGCTGATCGATATCGGGATGTATGGGTGCGAATATTGCAAAAAACCGTCCAGTTCCCGTTTCCATCCGCCCCTCCGGAAATGCACCATGGATGAAATTCCGCATTGCCTCGCAGTCGCGGAGCGTCTATTTTTGAAGAGTGCAACTTCACCATCATCAACACACAATGCATTTCCTCGAAAAACTGGACGCGGTCACCGCGAAAAACAACAGTGTGCTCTGCGTCGGCCTCGACAGTGAATTGGCCAAAATTCCCGCGCAGCTCGGCGGCGACGCCGACGCCGTTCTCGCATTCAATCGTGCGATCATCGCGGCTACTGCCGACCTCGTTCAAAGCTACAAACTCAATCTCGCCTTTTACGAAACTCTCGGCCCCCGCTCCTGGGAGGTGCTCCGCGGCACGCTCGATGCCATCCCGGCCGACGTGCTGACCATCGGCGATGCCAAACGCGGCGATATCGGCAATACGTCCACGATGTACGCGAAGGCGTTGTTCGAGGAATTGGGCTTCGATGCCTGCACGGTGGCGCCGTACATGGGCCGCGATTCGGTGCAGCCCTTTCTCGCGTATCGGGATAAAGGGGTGTTTCTCCTCGCGCTCACATCCAACAAGGGGTCGCGCGACTTCCAGTACCTGAGCGTGGACGGTGAACCGCTGTACAAACATGTCGTGCGCACGGCAATGCAGTGGAACGAGGCGGACAATCTCGGTTTCGTCGTTGGCGCCACGCATCCCGATGAATTGCGTGAATTGCGCGCGCTCTGCGGAGAGATTCCGCTGCTCATTCCCGGCCTCGGAGCGCAGGGTGGAGATGTGCAAGCAAGTGTCGAAGCAGGTGTCACCCCCACGGGCCACAGGGCAGTGTTCAATTCCAGCAGGGGAATCATTTTCGCCGGACAGGGCGAGGACTACGCCCAACGCGCCCGCGACGCCGCGCTCGCTCTGCGCGATGAAATCAACCTCTATCGACCGCAGGTCGCATGACCGTCGGCTATCTGGATATTATTTCCGGAATCAGCGGCGACATGATGCTCGGCGCCTGTGTGTCGGCCGGCGTACCGCTGGACCATCTCCGTGACGAGTTACGCAAACTTCCGCTCGATGGCTATGAATTGCGGCAACGCACACTGTGGCGTAGTAAAATCGCTGCGACGCATATCGATGTGATGCTCGCTTCATCCGACGACTCACACGCGGCGCATGGAAACGACGATCACGCCCATGAACACCATCACCACCACGGTCATGCGCACGATCACCACACGGAGCCCACGCAGCAGCATCGGCACGTCCATCGCGCCTGGGCCGACATCCGGGCGCTGATCGCGTCGAGCGCGCTGCACGACGAAGTGAAACGCCGGGCGCTCGCCGTGTTCGCGGTACTCGCCGAGGCCGAGGCGCGGGTACACGGCGTGCCGGCGGACGATGTGCATTTTCACGAAGTGGGCGCTGTGGATTCCATCGTCGACATCGTGGGCACGGCCATCGCCTTGGAGTATCTCGGCATCGAGCGATTGTATCACTCGCCGGTGAAAACCGGTGCCAACGCGTTGATCCACACTCAGCATGGAATGATGCCGGTACCCGCTCCCGCCACCATCGAACTGCTGAAAGGTCTGCGTATCGAGCGCACAGGCATAGCCGAGGAACTCACCACGCCCACCGGCGCGGCGATTCTCGCAGCGCTGTCACGCGACGCGTGGCAAGCGCCTCCCACCTTCGTGCCACGCGCCATCGGTTACGGGGCGGGGACGAAGGAATTCGCGGAATTGCCCAACATGTTGCGCCTGATCGTGGGCGAGGAAGGCGCGGCCTTCGAAACGCAGGATCTCGTGCAGCTCGAAAGCACGATCGACGACATGAACCCGGAGCTGCTGCCCTGGGTGATCGAGCGAGTACTCAGCGCGGGCGCGCTCGACGCCTTCGTCATTCCCGTGTTGGGAAAAAAAGGACGTCCGGCTCATCTGCTTCGCGTCATCGCCGAACCGGCGAAACGCGAGGAGCTTTGCGCACTCCTGTTCGCCGAAACCAGCACCACGGGCGTGCGTTGGCAGCACATGCAGCGCAATATGCTGCCGCGCCGACAGGAGACGATACAGACGCGCTTCGGTGCCACAGTGGTGAAACGCATCCATGGAAGTGACGGCGAGCGCCTAGTTCCGGAGTACGAGGAATGTCGGCGTATTGCACAGGAACGAAATCTTCCCTTAATTCAGGTGTTCCGTTCGATTGAACAGGATTGTCTCTCCCAGGGTCATTCATGAAATTGCTCAGTGTTTTCGTGTTCCTCCTCCTGCTCGGCGCCGCAGCGTTCGCGCAGACGTCCGCCTTGCGGCCATCGGGCGTGCCCGAGGACCTCAAGCGGGAAATCATCGAGGAATATTTCGACGGCAACATGAGCGTGAACATCCTGTGGACGCATTACCGCACCGAGAGCATTGTGCTGCTGCTGCTGCTCGGTGGGGCGATACTCGCCGTGCGGAATTACTCCCGCAATCTTGGACGGCAGGAACAGCGCGTGTTCGATTCCCTGCAAAGCAATGCCGTGCTCATGTTCGATCGTTCCGGCGACATGCGCATGATGAATCGCGCGGCGAAATCCCTGCTCGCGCTGGACGAATACGTGACCATGTCCGAGGAGTCCAGCTACTACTTCAAAAACGCACCCTCTCCGGAAATTCTTCAAGTGTTCGAGGAAGTGCGCAACGATCGCCACGCTGTGGAACGGGAAGTGGTGTTCAACCACAACAAGATGATGCGCACGCTCATCGTCCGCGCTTACCCGCTGTATAGCGAGACAAAGCGCCTTGATGGCTTCATCATGATCATCGCCGACATCACCGACGCCATAGAAAAGGATCGCCGCGTCAACTGGTCCGGTGTCGCGCAGCACGTGGCGCACAAAGCCAAAACGCCACTTTCGACCATCACACTCACCGCGCAGCATCTCGAAATGCTGCTCAGTGAGCAGAACAACAAACCGAGCGACGAGGTGACGAAATACCTCGATCGCATCGTGAACGAATCCCGCAAACTCAACGAAATCGTTCACAATCTCACGCGTCTTGCGAACAAAGACCGGCTCAATCTGCTGCCAAACGACGTCAATGTCATTCTCCAGAACATCGCCGACGAGTATCGCGAGAAAACCACGCGCAATGTGGAAATCATCACGCATCTCTACCGTAATCTGCCGCGCGTGGGCATCGACATCGCCCATTTTCCCGAAGCCGTCGGCAATCTCATGGACAATGCCGTCCGCGCCATCGGATCGCGCGAAGGGCGCATCATCATCGCAACATCACCGGGGCAATGGATCAACCGGCCTGGTGAATATGTCGAAATCACGATTCAGGACACCGGCACGGGCATGGACGACGAAGTGAAAAAGAGTATCTTCCGTCCGTTTTCCACGCACAGCCGCGGCGGCACGGGACTGGGCCTTGTCATCGTGCAGAAAATCATCCAGGAACATCAGGGCGAAATCACGTTCAACAGCTCGCCCGGCCTGGGTACCACGTTCCAGATACGACTTCCTGTCACTAGATATTAAAGCACCATGAATGAAAAACCCACCATCCTCATCGTCGACGATGAGGAGGATTTCTGCCAAACGGTTTCCGATATTCTGACGCACAGCGGGTACAAGACCGTGGTACGGCAGAATCCGATCGAAGCGTTGGAATTGCTCAGCGTGCAATCCATCGACCTGGTGCTGCTCGATATTCTCATGCCACAAATGGATGGGCGGGCCGTACTCAGCGAAATCGTGCGCGATTGGCCCGAGATTCCCGTGATCATGATCACCGGCCAGGCCTACAACGTGCCCGTCGCCATTGAAACGGCGAAGAAAGGTTCTTTCTCCTTTCTCGCCAAACCCATCGATCTCGTTCAGCTGAAAGAAAGCGTCAAACGCGCCCTCGAATCGAAACGACCGAAAGTGGTGTCAGCCACTATCGAGGAGGTCATGCGCGAAATCGGCATCGTCAGTGCCAGCAAGGCCATCGAGCAAATCATGGGACAGGCCGAGAAGGTGGCGAAAACCACCGTTCCCGTACTCATCACCGGCGAAAGCGGGGTGGGGAAGGAAGTCGTGGCGCGCGCCATCCATGCGATGAGCTATCGTCGCGAAAAGCCCTTTGTCTCCGTGGACTGCGGCACCCTTACCGAGAATCTGCTCGAATCCGAACTCTTTGGCCACATGAAGGGCTCCTTTACCGGCGCAGTGTCCGATAAAAAGGGTCTGTTCGAAATCGCCGACGGCGGCACCATTTTCCTGGATGAAATCGGCAACACCACCGTGACTTTCCAGCAAAAGCTGCTCTACGTGCTCAACAACGGCAAGGTGCGGCGCGTGGGCGACACCATCGAGCGCGATGTGGACGTGCGCGTGATCAGCGCCACGAACAAGTACCTGCCGTCGCTGATCGCCTCTGGCCATTTCCGCGACGATCTCTACTACCGCCTCAACAAGTACGACATTCACATCCCTTCGCTGCGCAACAGGCAGGAGGACATTCCGCCTCTTGTGCGCCACCTTCTGGCCAAGGCCTGCGAGGAACACAAGCTGCCGAATCACTACTTCTCGCCGGCCGCCCTCGACCTGATGACAAAGCAGGAGTGGCGGGGCAATGTGCGCGAACTCGACAGCGTCGTCACCAAGCTCGCCATTTTCGCCGAAGCCGAGGAAATCGACGTGCACACTGTAGCGCACGCCCTCAAGGCGGAGACGCAGGGGCAGCACACCTTCACCATCGACACACGCCCGCTGATGGATCAGGTGGAGGAATTCGAGAAAAAGCTGATCATCGAAGCACTGCGTGCCAACAACGGCAATCAGACGCGCGCCGCGGAGCAGCTCGGCGTGGAACGCACGAATTTTGTCAAGAAAATGCGCAAGCATAACCTGACAAAGGAAGATTTTTGAGCGCTCCCTCTTGCATCGAGGGACATTTCTTCGTACATTTGTATACCTCGTTGATCGAGGTATCTGCGGGAATAGCTCAGTTGGTAGAGCGCAACCTTGCCAAGGTTGATGTCGCGAGTTCGAGTCTCGTTTCCCGCTCCCCACAACACGGGTCGCCATCACGGCGGCCCGTGTTCGTTTATGTCGGATAAACGTGACCAAGTCGGGTCGCTCCCTGCGACACTGAAGTCGCGGAAAACACAAGAACACGGCGGCGGTGTTCCGCCGCTTTACATGGGGATGTACGTGGTGATCACACTGAGGACCGGGAGGGCTCACGATCACGGCGGAGATCGAAGCGGCGCGTCCTTTGCTTGGAGTGCTACTGTGACGAAGTCGGGGTAATCCCGCGGCTCTATCCAAAACTCCAATAAGGCGTTGTATAAATCGTTGCACTTGGCACATCTCGGCGCCATTGCGTGCAACCGCAGGTCACTTTACCGAATGCACCCCCACCAATTCCTCCGCGCACTCGGCGACCTCTGTGCCCTCAGTGTTGATATCCGCTGTGACCCAATCCAGCCAACACCGTACCACAGCCATGACAACGTATTCAGGACAGCCGGAAAAACTGCTTCCTTCGTCTATCCCACCACGAATCGAGCAGAGACGCCACTTGCAGCGTGAGTATCGCGAACAGCGTTCCCGCGAGTAAATCGATCACGTAATGGTAACGCAGATACACGGTGGCCACAATCAATGCCGACCCTATACCGAGCAGAAACCAGCGCGTGCGCGAGCGATAGCGGAAGGCCAGCACCATGACCAGGAGTGTGATCTGCGTGTGTCCACTCGGAAACACATCGCGCTGCACATCGGCGGCCGGATCGCTGGAGTCGGGCGGAATGCCCTCGCCGGTGTTCGTGTACGCCCGCAAGGCGGGTGTGAGCAGCAGACCGGGGAGTTCCACGTCTTTTGTGCCGAAATCATGCAATGTGAATCGCGGACCGATGCCCGGTACGGCGATGTACCCGAAATACGACAGATAGAATCCGAGAATCACGGTTAAGAACACCGTCTTGAACGCCCGCATGCGCTTCATGCGGTAAAGATCCACTGCAAGTATCAACGGCAACAGATAAAAACTCCCGTACGCGATTTGCAGTAACTCCGTGAGCAGTGGGTGACGAAGGTGCATCATCCAATGCGTGGGATCGCCACCGAACAGCATGCGGTCGATGCGTATCAGCGCCTGATCGTAATCCACGGGATGAATGGCAGGCACAAGGTAGTACATCTCCCGGAAGGCGATGGGGATGCACAGCATCATGTAAAACCCGTGCAGCAAATTCCAGATGTGCCCGCGGCTGGCAGCGAAGCGCGCCAACATGGCGATGGCGATGAGCACCGCCGCGTTCAGCGCGAGAAACACCGGCCACTGCGGAATGCGTGAAGCGAACAGCAGCATGCCCACGCTGAGCAGCAGGAAAAATACCGTATTGACAAAATCGATGCCGGTGTAATCGGCGAGAATGCGCTTCATGTGTTGCTGTGCACCGCTGTCCCTGGCGATTTCGCATGCGCGCCATGGAGTGGGAATCGGAGTGGGAAATACTGCATCGCGCGGACGCGTGGCGACCGACGCGTCACTCAATGTAACATGCCGCGTCGAGAATGCGCAATGCTCAGAGGTAAATCAGCGTGAGGAATCCCAGATAGATCAGCAAACCCAGCGCGTCGTTCGACGTGGTGATGAAAGGACCCGTGGCCAGCGCCGGATCCACATTCATGCGGTCGAGCATCAGCGGCACGGTGGCACCCACGATGGTGGCGTTGGTGATCACCACCAGCAGCGCCAGCGCCACGGTGAGACCGAAGCGCGCATCGCCGTACCAGAGAAAGACCACGAGGAAAATCAGCAGTCCCAGCGCCGATCCCAGCAACAGCGCCGCACCCGTTTCGCGGAGCAGGCGACGAAATGTTTTACTCAGCGCCAGTTCGCCTGTGGCCAGGCCGCGCACAACAATGGACGACGCCTGTATGCCCGCGTTTCCACCCATCGCCATGATGATGGGAATGAAAAACGCCGCCGCCAGCACTTTACCTATTGCATCCTCGAAATTGCTCAGCACGAAGGCCGCGAGAATTTCGCCGGCGAAACCCACCAGCAGCCATGGAAGACGACCGCGGAAGATGTTCCAAATCGACGAACTCGTGTCGGTATCGTCCATGATACCGGACATGCGCGAGATGTCCTCCTGCGCCTCCTCGTGAATAACGTCGGCGATATCGTCGAAGGTGATGATGCCCACGGGACGGTTCTCCTCGTCCACCACCGGCAGCGTGAGCAAATCGTACTTGCGCATCACATTCGCCACATCCTCCTGATCCACATCCGTGCGCACACTGATGATGTCGCTGTCCATGATGTCCGAGACAGGCGTGTCCGCGCGCACAAGCAGGAGATTTTTCAAATCGATGATGCCACGCAACTTGCCATCCTCGTCGATGGCGTACACCTCGTACACGTCGGGTGTATCCTCTGCGGTTTTCCTCACCGCTTCGATGGCGTCCTGCGCGGTGCCGCTCACATGCACTTCTGGGAACTCGGTGGCCATCAGACCGCCGGCCGTGTCTTCGCCGTAGGCCAGCAGTTCTCGCAATTCCGCCGAATCGTCGGGCTCGAGTGTGTCGAGCACCTGCTCGGCAACATCCTCGTCCAACTCGGACATGATATCCACCGCGTCGTCCGAGTCCAATTCCTCGACGATGGCGGAGATGCGATGCGGCGTCAGTTCCTCGATAACGGATTCGCGCATCGAATCCTGTAAATCCAGCAGCACCTCCGAGGCCTCCTCGGGGGGCAGCAGTTCGAAGAGATAGCGCGCGTCGTCTTCGGGGAGCTGATTGAGAATGTCCGCGATATCCGCGGAGCGCAAATCGGCGAGTATGTTCAGCAGTGCGGCGGTTGCATGCGCGGCCACCAACTCGCGCATGTCCTCGAGCAACTCGGGATCCGCGAGTGTGGTGGAGGACTGCACGCCATCGACGGAGTCGAAGTACGGCTCTTCCTCATCCGGCATGATCGGCTGCTGCGTCATATCCCTCGAGTTCGTTGCTGAGTTCGATGAATTCCCCAACCGGCAGTTGCTCGGGCCGTTTGCCCAGCACGGAGGATCGGGATGGTGGCAGGGCGGCGGTACTGATGCCCGCAAGGCGCAGGGAATGCCCGAGAGTTTTTCGCCGCTTGCCGAATGTGGCCTTGACCAACGTTCTAAAGAACGAATAATTTCTGATTTGTGCCAGCAATGCCGTTTCGCGCCGCAGCGCCACCACGCTGGACCACACGGCGGGACGCGGCGTGAACACGTTGGGGGAGACGTGGAAACAGCGCCGCACCTCGGCATGCACCTGTGTGAATACGCTGAGTATGCCGTAATCCTTGCCGCCGGGAGGAGCCACCAACCTGTCTGCCACTTCGCGCTGCATCATGAACACCGCGTCGCGCAGCACATCGCCGGCGTCGAACATCCAGAACAGAATCTGACTCGTGATATTGTACGGCAGATTGCCGATGACGCGCAGCGCGCCACCGTACTCCGCCGCCAGAGACGCTGCGTCCATGGCGAGAATGTCGCCGTGGCGGATGTCCAGCACTCCCGAGTGTAGCGCGGCGAAACGTTCGCGCAAATGTTCCACCGCGCGCATATCCACATCCAGCGCTACCACCCGCGCGCCGCTTTCCACCAGCAACGCCGTCAGGACGCCGGGGCCCGGCCCGATTTCCAGCACCACCTCGCCGGGTTGCGGATCGAGTGCGCGCACAATGTTGCGCGCCACGTTCATGTCATGGAGGAAATGCTGACCGAGAGATTTCTTTGGAGAATAGCTTCCTTGCCGCATGCTGCAACTTACGAAATGCGCGGCGATACGGCGCGATGCGTCGCCACGATTGTTATTCCGCGCGTTTCTGTCTATGTTTTTCTTTTACGAATCACGGAAATCATGCACGCAGATCACGCCCCCTCCTCGTCCAACTACCGCTGCGGTTACGTCGCCCTGGTCGGCGCGCCCAACGCGGGGAAGTCCACGTTGCTCAACGCCATTCTCGGCACACGTCTCTCCATCGTCACACCCAAGCCGCAGACCACGCGTCGACGCCTCCTCGGTTTTCACACCACGCCGACCGAACAAATCCTGTTCGTGGACACACCGGGACTGATCAAGCCACGGTACGTCTTGCAGGAGGCCATGGTGAATGCCGCGCTGACGGCCATTCGCGACAGCGATGTGACGCTGCTGCTGGTCGACGCCGCGCGTGCCCTGGAAAAGGAGCAGTCCTTGCCCGAAGGCCTCGCCGCGCTGTTCCGTGAAGCGCGTCGCCCGGTGATCGCCGTGCTGAACAAGGTGGATCTCGTGTCCTACAAAAAGGCCCTGCTTCCGCTCATGCAGCAGATGTACGATGCCTATCCTTTTGCCACAGTCATTCCCGTATCGGCGCTCGAACACGACGGTATCGACACCATCGTGCGCGAAACCGCGGCGCTGCTGCCAGAAGGACCCGCGATGTACCCCGACGATCAGCTTAGCGATCAGAGCGAGCGTTTTTTTGTGAGTGAAATCATCCGGGAGAAAATCTTTCTGCAATTCCGCGAGGAAGTGCCCTACGCCACCGAGGTGTACATCGTCGAATTTCGCGAAGGCGATGACAAGGATTTCATCTCCGCCGAGATCATCGTGGAACGCGAGAGCCAGCGCCGCATTCTCATCGGCAAAGGCGGACAGGCCATCAAGGCAATCGGCAGCGAGGCGCGCATCGATGTGGAGGATTTCCTCGGCCGTCCGGTGTTTCTCGATCTCCACGTCCGTATTCGCGAAGGGTGGCGCGACGACCGCAACTGGGTACGTCGCATGGGCTACACCGATTGAGGCGCAGCGCGGGCCAGCGCTACAACAGCAGGGGATGACCACATGAAGGAAGAACAGAATACCCGTCGATCCTTTTTATCCAGGGCAGCGCTGCTGGGTGCCGCCGCCGTGCTTACCCCACGCGACGCGGTGTTTGGACACGCCGTTCGCCAATCCGCCTCCTCGAATTTCCCGCTCGCCGTGTCCAGCGCCAACGGCCTCGGCGCCACCGCCAAGGCCATGGAACTGTTGAGCTCCGGCGCCGACACCCTCGATGCCGCCGTGGCGGGAGTGGGTCTGGTGGAGGACGATCCGAACGATAACACCGTGGGCTACGGCGGGCTGCCGAATGAGGACGGTGTGGTGGAACTCGATTCCTGCGTCATGCACGGTCCCAGCGGACGCGGCGCGGGCGTCGCCGCCCTGCGCAATATCCGCCATCCTTCACAGGTCGCCCGCGTGGTGATGACGCGCACGGATCACGTGCTGCTCGTGGGCGAGGGCGCGTTGCGCTTCGCGCGTGCGCATGGCTTCAAGGAAGAAGATCTGCTCACCCAGGCCTCGCGCGAGGCATGGTTGCGGTGGAAGGAATCGCTCAGCACGAGCGACGACTGGCTGCCGCCGCATGACATGGACACGCGCGACATAGGAATGCGCGCCCTGCCGCGTGAACGTCCCACCGGCACGATCACCTGTCTCGTGCGCAGCGCCGGTGGCGACATTTCGGGGTGTACCACCACCAGCGGCCTTGCGTTTAAAATTCCCGGTCGCGTGGGGGATTCGCCCATACTCGGTGCGGGACTGTACGTGGACAACGAAGTGGGTGCCGCCGGCTCCACCGGGCGTGGCGAAGCCAATCTGCTCTCGCTCGCCAGCGCCATCATCGTCGAACGCATGCGCGCGGGCGATCATCCCACCGATGCCTGCCTGTACGCCTGCAAGCGCGTGGCCGCGCAAACGAAAATGCGCCGACTGCTCGACGAGCGTGGCAGGCCCGCCTTCAATGTGAGATACTACGCGCTCAACAAACGCGGCGAACACGGCTCCGCCTCCATCTGGTCCGGAGGCAGCTACGCCGTGCATACGGGCGAAGGAGAAAGCCGCCTGCTGGACAGCGCCGCGCTGTTCGAGCGTTGAACGGAGTATTGTGTCCATTTTCACTAAACACGCATGACCACTCGTTCATCCGAATACACTTCGCCCGACCGCCACGGAGACGACCCCGACGCAACACTGCGTCCGGCACGCTTCGAGGATTTCGTCGGGCAAAAGCAGATCGTCGACAACCTGCGCATTTTCATTCAGGCGGCGCGACAGCGCGGCGAAGCGCTCGATCATGTGCTGCTCACCGGTCCGCCCGGATTGGGAAAAACCACACTTGCCCATATCATCGCCAATGAGATGGGTTCCTCGCTCAAAATGACCAGCGGTCCGGTGCTGGACAAACCGGGCGACCTGGCTGGCCTCGTCACCAGTCTCGAGCAGGGCGACGCACTGTTCATCGATGAAATTCACCGCCTTTCGCCCGTGGTGGAGGAGTATCTGTACTCCGCGATGGAGGATTTCACGCTGGACATCATGATCGACACGGGTCCAAACGCCCGCAGTGTGCAGATCGAACTCAAGCCCTTCACGCTCATCGGCGCCACCACGCGCGCGGGTCTGCTGACCTCGCCGCTGCGGGCTCGCTTCGGCATCACGAACCGCCTCGATTACTACGATGTGACACAGCTCACGCGCATCGTGCTGCGATCGGCGCGCATACTCGACATCGCCATCGACGAGCAGGGCGGTGCCGCCGAAATCGCGCGACGCTCGCGTGGCACGCCCCGCATCGCGAATCGTCTGCTGCGCCGCGCGAGGGATTTCGCGCAAGTCATTGGCGATGGTGTGATCACCCGTGCCATTGCCGATCATGCATTGAACGCACTGGAAGTGGACGAGCACGGTCTCGATGATATGGACAAGCGCATTCTCACCACCATGCTGGAAAAATACAACGGCGGTCCGGTGGGGTTGAACACGCTGTCCATCGCCGTGGGTGAGGAGCCCGGCACCATCGAGGAAGTGTACGAACCCTATCTGATCCAGGAGGGCTATGTGCAGCGCACGCCGCGCGGCCGCGAACTCACGCCTGCCGGATACACCCTGCTCGGAAGCATGCCGCGGAGCACGCCCGCGCAGCCGGGTTTGTTTTCCGATGCGGGAGCGCGGGAATGAGCATACGTGCGATTCTTGCCGTACTGCTCACAGGCATCACGCTCGCGGCCTGTGGAGCGAAAACGAAACCCGGTGTGGCAGCTCCCGAGCAATTACCGGATCAGGAGAGCTGGAATTCGCGCGTGGTGTTTTCTGATTCCGGCCAGGTGCGCGCCGTGCTTCGTGCGCGGCATATCCGCATGTATCAACAACGGCAGGAAACCATTATCGACTCGGGTCTGGTGGTGGATTTTTACGACAAACAGCAGCAGCACACCTCGCGCCTTACCGCGGACAGTGGACGAGTGGACGACGCCACACGGAATCTTGAGGCTTTCGGCCGCGTGGTGTTCACCTCCGACAGCGGCACGGTGGTGCGCACGGAGTATCTGTTCTGGGAGAACGCCACGAAAATGGTGCGCGGTAACCGCTTCGTCACCATCACTTCGCCCACCGAGTATCTGCAGGGCAATGGCTTCGAGGCGGATCAGCATTTGAAGAACTACACCATATTCGGGACGGTGAGTGGAGAGGCCGAGATCAAGAAGCGCTGAGAGTGCACTGCGTGGGATGCGGGAATCGCCAGCATCGTGGAGAACGAGAAATCCACGTCCGCGATGGTGATACTCTTGCTGGCCTGATACGCTCCTCCATGTATCTGTCCGTACGACGTTGCAGTCCATGAAAGGAAAAGGAATGAACGATACACTCATCCGCTGTCCCTGGTGCGGGAGCGACCCACTGTACATGCGCTATCACGACGAGGAGTGGGGCGTTCCGCAATACGACGAGCGCATACTTTTTGAAATGCTCATCCTCGAAGGGGCGCAGGCGGGACTGTCGTGGCTCACCGTGTTGCGCAAGCGCGAGAATTACCGCGCGGCCTTCGAGCAATTCGATCCCGTGCGTGTGGCGGCCTTCGACGAGACGCGCATGGCTGCCTTGCTCGACAATCCGAGTATCATTCGCAATCGCCTGAAAATCGCCGCCACGGTGCGCAATGCGCGTGCCTGGCTCGCGCTGGCTGAGGCCGAGGGGCGCTCGCCCGCCGCGTGGCTGTGGGATTTCGTCGATGGACGTCCCGTGCGCAATACCTGGGAAGCGCTTTCCGGGCTCCCGGCACGCACGCCTCAATCAGACGCGATGAGCAAGGAACTCAAGCGACGCGGCTTCACCTTTGTCGGCTCCACCATTTGCTACGCCTTTATGCAGGCCGTGGGCATGGTCAACGACCACCTTGTCAGCTGTCATCGCCACGCCGCATTGTCCTGACCGGCGGGGAAGCTGCCGCATTCCGATCGACCGAGAATACGAACACGTCACATCCATAGAGGAAGGAATCACACCATGACTGCCATCGCTCGCATCATCGCGCTCGTTCTTCCATTGTCGCTGTTCACATCAGTGGCGGTCGCGCAGCCGTCGCTCAAGGACATGGATGCCGAACTCCGGCAATACGACAAGGTGGGTCAATTCAGCGGTGCGGTGCTGGTGGCCAAAGGCGACAAGGTGCTGTATCGCGGCGCCATCGGCAACGCGGTCGAGGAGTGGAATATCCCGAATGATGTGGACACGCGCTTTCGCATCGGTTCACTCACCAAGCAGTTCACCGCGGCGTTGATTCTTCAACTCGCCGAGGAGGAACGCATCGATCTCCAGGCGCCGATCACTTCCTATCTGCCGGACTACCCGCGTGAACAGGGTGATCGCGTCACGGTCTATCAATTGCTCACGCAAACGTCGGGTATAGTGAACTACACCTCACTGCCCGAATTCCAGAAAAACATCAAGCGCAGGCATCTCGCTGTGGACTCCTTGCCGTCCGTGTTTTCCAAGGAGAAACTGGAGTTCACGCCGGGCAGCGCCTTCGCGTACAGCAATTCCAACTACTTCCTTCTCGGTTTGATCATCGAGAAGGTGACAAAGCAACGCTACGATTATGCGTTGCGGGAGCGCATCCTGCGCCCGCTCGGGCTCGACAACACAGGTTACGATCACAACGATCAGGTTATCCCTCGTCTCGCCCAGGGCTATTACATCGGCGCGGGCGTACGTTCGCGTGCCGATTTTATTGACTCCAACATTCCGTATGCAGCAGGTATGCTTTATTCCACCGTGGGCGATTTGTGGAAATGGACACGGGCGTTGCATGCCGGCAAGGTCTTCCGCAAAAGCGCGACGCTGGAACTGATGCTCAAACCGGCCAAGGGCACCTATGCGTGTGGCCTGATGGTGACGTCGCTGATGGCCGGCAAGGACAGCGTGCGCGCCGTGTTGCATTCCGGTGGCATCGACGGCTTCAGCGCGCAGCTCTGGTATCTGCCGGAAGGCGAATACACCATCGCCGCGCTGGACAATACCACGGGCGACGCCGGAGCGCTGGCCAAGGCCGCATTCGCGCTCTTGCACGGTATCAAAGCCCCGAAACCCCGCATACCGATCTCGCAGGTAATCTTCGATATCATCGCCGAGAAGGGAGTGGACGCGGGCATCGCGCGTTACCGCACGCTGAAGAAGGAGCATCCCGACGAATACGATTTCTCGGAATCCGAACTCAACGCTCTGGGGTACAGCTTTATCAGCAATGCGCGCTTCGATATCGCGCGATCCCTTTTTGCGCTGAACCTCGAAATGTATCCCGACGCATGGAACACCTGGGACAGCATGGGTGAAGTGCTCGCGCTGCTCGATGAAAAGGACGAGGCCATCCGTCATTATCGCAAAGCGCTGGAACTCAACCCCGGCAGCATCAGCGCGCGTGAAGCCCTGCGGAAGCTCGGCGCCGAGGTGAAGGACGAAATGCCCGCTCCCAGTGCTGAAATGCTCGAACAGTACGTGGGCCAGTACGAACTCGTGCCGGGCTTCATCCTCACCGTGACGCGCGAAGGAACGCGGCTTTTCTTGCAAGCCACCGGACAGGAGCGTTTCGAGGTGTATCCGATGTCCGAAACTAGTTTCTTCCTCAAGGTGGTCGACGCCCGCATCACCTTTCAACGCGACGAGGCGGGTGCCGTGAACGGATTGATTCTGCATCAAAACGGGCGCGACATGCCGGCCACGCGTAAACCCTGACGCGTACGGCACAAGAAAACGGCTACTGCGCTATCAACACGGAGTATTTCATGGTCAAGCACATCGTTCTCTGGCGATTGAAAGAAAGCGCGCATGGTGCCACACGCGAGGAAAACGCCCGCAGCATCCGTGCCATGCTCGAAGACTTGAACGGACGCATCCCGGGTTTGCTGCGCCTCGAGGTGGGCATGGACTTCTCACGCGAGGATGCCTCCTCCGATATTGCACTGTATGCGGAGTTTGAGTCCCGTGAGGCTCTCGACCTTTATCAAGCGCATCCACTGCATGTGGCGTGTAAGGATTTCGTCCTCGGCGCGCGCGAGGAACGGCGCGTGGTGGATTACGAACTTCCCTGAATGCGGCATGGCGGAAAGCTCAGCAGAAGTGCACGGAGGGCAACCGCCAAGCGGCGAGGCGTGGCGGCACGGCCGGGCATGCCGCTCGTGGACGGCAAGCTACATTCATCCCTTGCGTGTGCGCACCGGTGATGCCTTGCGTCTCATACGCACGGACGAGGAATGGCCGGGTTGGGTGTGGGTGTGCGCCGGTGACAGCAACGAAGGTTGGATGCCCGCCCGCTTCATTGCCGATACGGAGCCACATCACGCGCTGTGCGACTATGATGCGAGGGAACTGACGGTGGTGGATGGCGAGGCGCTGTTCCTCGGGAGGGAAGTGGACGGCTGGATACACTGCGCCACGGTGGAGGGTGACGAAGGCTGGCTGCCCGCGCATTGCTGCGAAGTGCTGCACCGCCACGACCACGGCTGAGGTCACTGTACTTTGTGCTCACCGAAAAGGGGATTGCATGAAAGCCGCCCGAAGGGCAGATTGCATCATTGTGTCGAATTCATCCTTCCCCACGTAGCGGAGTTTCCGATGAAGCACGTAGCCGTCTTCCTCGCCATGATCGTTCTCGCCAGCAGCCTGAGCCTCGCGCAGGGGTTGCGCAGCGATCACCTTCCCACGATCACCGTCACCGGCGAGGCCATGGTGAATGTGGTGCCCGACCGCATCGTGATTTCCTGCGGTATTCAAACCTATCATGCCAGCATCGACCGGGCGAAACAGGAGAATCGCGATATTCTGCGCAATGCCATGGCGGAGTTGCAGGATGTGCGCATTCCCACTTCCGATATTCAAACCGACCAGATTTCGGTGGATGAAACCTACCGCGACGACGAAAGCGGCAAAAGCAAACGGGTGTTCGTTGTCCGGAATTCCTTCACCGTCACCGTCCACGATCCCGCCCGTGTGGAAGTGGTGGTGACAGCGCTGCTGGAGGAGGGTGTCAACGAAATTCTGGGAGTGGATTTCCAGACCACGGAATTGCGCAAGCATCGCGATCGCGCGCGGGAGCTCGCCCTGAAAGCCGCTCGGGAAAAGGCCCAGGCCATGGCCGCCGCCTTGGACGCAGGTATCGGCAAGCCCTTGCGCATTGTCGAGAACAATGTTGGCACGGGGTGGTGGTACGGCGGAGTGTGGAGCCGCTGGTACTCGCGCGGCGGCGGCTCGATGGTGCAGAATGTGGTACAGGATGCCGGAGGTTCGGCGGGCATGACCGAGAGCGGATTCGCGCCGGGCACTATCGGTGTGCGCGCTTCGGTGTCGGTGGAGTTTGAACTGCGCTGACACCGCGTGTACCACGCGGCGTCGCTACTCTTCTGTGGCGCCTTCGGGAAGCAGTGGCTGCACCATGATCACTCTTTCCCGCTCCATGATCACCGAACCCGGGGCCGCGCCTTTGGGTTTGCGGACGTACTTTTTCTCCGTGTAAGCCACAGGCACGTTGCGCGCGTTGCGATGCTTGCTGTAATAGGCGGCAATGGATGCGGCCATGCGTATCGCCTCCTTCGACGGCTCGCCGGCGGCGCTGCCCACACGCAGCACCACATGCGATCCACCCACACCGCGCGCGTGAAACCAGATGTCATTGGGCCGTGCGTAGCGCACGGTGAGTTCGTCGTTGTTCGCGCTGTTGCGCCCCGCCCACACCTCGAAGCCGCCCACAACCGTGAAGCGGCGGAAAGGGAAGGGCGCGTCATCGCGTTCGCCTTTCGGGGTCAATCGTAATCTCCGTAACAATGATTCATGTTCGCCGAGCACGCTGTGCAGCGTCTTGCTGTCGCGCGCTTCGGTGGCGGCATCCATCAGCGCGCTCAGGCGCTGGCGGGTGGATTCGAGCAGGGCCTTTCGCTCGATAACGTATGGGATGGAGGCGCGTGTCTGCCGCGCCTTGTCGAAGAAGCGCTGGGCATTTTCCAACACCGTGGTCATGGGCTTGAGCGGAATGCTCACCACCAGACGGGGATCGGTAAACACATCCGGCACCACCATGCAATTCGGTTGCGTGGGTTGATCGTACAGATGAATCATCAACAGATTGCCGAACTTCTCCTGCTCCGCCGCGGCGCGTCGAAGCTGCGTTTCGCTCGACAGCCTTTCCAATGATCGCTCCACACGTTCGGCCTCTTTGCGCGCGGCATCAAGTATGCGCGACCGCAGTCCCTCGACGTCGCGCGTCACCCAACCGCGACGCGAAAAATCGAGCAATCCTTCCGCAATACCCGCATAATGCGCTTCGGAACCGCCATTGAGATGCTGCAAACGCGTCAGTGAAAACGCGCGAGGCCAGGTATCCTCGAAATACACATGGCAACCGCCTTGCGTCAACTCGGCGCCGAGTTGACGTACTGTGTCGCAAACGCGATCCACATCGGCTGTGGAAAACAATTCCACATTTGCCAGCAGGGGAATGTCCGCGCGATGCAGAATTTCCACCGCCAGCGTGCCACTCAGCCACGGTCGCACCGCACGCAGCGCATCGAGCGCATTCAGGCCCGCGCCCCCGAGAAACACCGCGTGGATTTCTTCGCACGACGGAAGGCGCAGGGCATTGTCGTACACGAGCCGCGTGGGATCAATGGGCAGCGCATGCCTGCGAAACGTATCGACCAGCGTGCCGTCGGCATCGCACAAGGCGATGTTCGCGCGCTGGGTGAAGAGCACGGCGTACAGCACCCAGTCATCCTCGAAACGCAGGCGCACAACGCGGTCGTCGGCGGCCACGGTCACATCGCGCAGCACGCGTCCGGTCAGATCACCGAGCACATCCAGCGAATTCCTCCGTGCGCGTGCATGCTGCATGCGCGGCAGCAGACGCGCCTGTCCGGCTTCCACAGAACATTGCAGCGCGATGATTTCCGCGCCCTTGCTCAATTCAATGGTCAATTCCTGTTTGCGCTGTGTGTACGCCGCTTCGACGCGGGCGTCACGCAGCAGCGTGTCCAGCTCCACGGCCAAGCCGCGATAGGTCAGCCAATTCGTTACCACTCGTCACCCCCATTATGACGATTGCACTGTGCGAAATCGATTAAGCACGCGCCACGATCAACGAAGGCGCGTAGTCCTCGGGCGCGGCATAGCCGAGCAGGTAAAGCAAGGTCGCGGCCACATTCGCCAGTCCCGCATCCGCCACAGGCGCCAGCGTGTAACCCGGATGCTGGCGCGCATCCAGAATGCAGAAGGGTACGGGATTCAGGGTGTGGCTGGTTTTCGGAATCCGCTCTCCGTTTTTCTCCGTGAACATTTCGTCGGAGTTGCCATGGTCGGCAGTGATCACGGCCACGCCGCCGAGTGCGAGTACGCGTTCCACCAGGCGACCCACGCAGGCGTCCACGGTCTCCACCGCTTCGATCGCGGGTTCGAGCTTGCCCGAATGTCCCACCATGTCACCATTGGCGAAGTTGACGCGTCCAAAACGGTAACCCTCGTCCAACATGCCCAGCGTGGCCTCGGTGATTTCCAGCGCCTTCATCTTCGGCGCTTTGTCGAATTCGATCTTGTCCGAGGGAAGCTCCACATAGCGTTCAAGCGCTTCGTCGATGTAACCGGAATTGTTGCCGTTCCAGAAATAGGTCACGTGGCCGAATTTCTGCGTCTCGGAAATGGCGAAGGATCGCACGCCCGCCGCGCAGAGATATTGGCTCACCGTGCGCTCGATGCTGGGTGGATTCACCATATAGCGCGGCGGAATGTGCATGTCGCCGTCGTATTCCATCATGCCCGCGTACAGCACGTCGGGGAGGGGACCTCGTTCGAATTCGTGGAAATCCGTCTCGGTCATAGCCCGTGAAAATTCGATGGCGCGGTCGCCGCGGAAATTGAAAAACACCACGGAATCCCCGTCCACAATGCGTCCCACGGGTCCGCTGTCATCCACCACCACGAAGGAATCCATGTACTGGTCGGTCATCTCCGCATTCTCGGCATAATAACTGCGCACGGCCTCCGACGCCGAAGCAAAGCTGCGACCCTCGCCGCAGACATGCGCCTTGTATCCGCGCTCGACGATGCGCCAGTCGGCGTTGTAGCGGTCCATCGTCACATTCATGCGCCCACCACCCGAAGCGATGCGGTAATCGGCGTTGTGCTCGCGCGATCGCATGGCGAGATGCGCTTCCAGCGGTTCGAGATAGCGCAGGGCGGACTTCTCGTCCACGTCGCGACCGTCCAGTAGGGCATGCACACGGATGCGGCGTACGCCCTGTGTGGCCGCGCGGTCGATCATCGCGTACAGATGGTCGATATGCGAATGCACGTTGCCATCCGATAGCAGGCCGATGAAGTGCAGCGTGCCCGCCTCGCGATGCCGCGCGACGATGTCCTTCCACAATGCGCCTTCGAACAGCGTGCCTTCGGCGATGGCCTTGTTCACCAACTTGGCACCCTGATCAAACACCCGTCCGGCACCCAAAGCATTATGGCCTACTTCGCTGTTGCCCATGTCGTCCTCGCCCGGTAATCCCACTGCGGGACCATGCGCTTTGAGCTGCGTGTACAGTCCGTCCGCGAAGTACCGGTCCAGCATTGGCGTGCGTGCAAGATGAATGGCGTTGCCGGGGTAGGGTTTGCCAATGCCGAAACCGTCCATGATAATCAGCAGCAGCGGACCCTCCGCCGGCGTGTATGAGGAAAGGGGAGTCAATGTCAACGTCATCGTACGTCATTCAAAAGGGTTGTGGAACACATCCTGCAATGTAACAAAATCCGACGAAGCGTCATCCGTCCGCGGGCTGCTGTTGTATTTGCGCGCCGGAGCGGGTATTTTTTATGCTGGAGTTGGTTGTCGCATTATCCAATTTGCACAGGACAAGCATGAATCCCGCAACGTTCATCGACGATCTCAAGGCGAAAGCCCGCACACTCAACAAGCATATCGTGTATCCCGACGCCACCGACGAGCGCGCCATCAAAGCCGCACGCATTGTCACAGACGAAGGTCTGGCCCGCATTTCGCTGGTGGGAAGCGAAGCCGACATCCGCGCCAAGGCACAGGAAGCCGGCGTCTCCCTCGACGGCATCGCCATCGTTGATCCGGCGACTGCGCCACAGCTCGCGGACTTCGCGCGGCAGTACTACGAACTGCGCAAGAACAAAGGCATGACCGAGGACGTCGCCGCCAGCACCGTCGCGCATCCGCTGTTCTTCGGCGATCTGATGGTACGCAACAATCTGGCCGACGGCAGCGTGGCCGGTTCGCTGTCCACCACCGGCGATGTGATCAAAGCCGGTCTGCATTGCATCGGTCTCAAGGAAGGTATCAAAACCGTGTCCAGTCTCTTCGTGATGAAATTCCCGGATCGCATCTGGGCATTCGCCGACTGTGCGGTGATGCCGCTGCCGGATGCCTCGCAACTCGCGGATATCGCCGTGTCCACGGCCGACAACTACCGCGCCTTGACCGACGAAGAGCCGCGTATCGCCATGTTGTCCTTCTCGACCAAGGGCAGTGCGAAGCATGAACTCGTGGACAAGGTGACCGAGGCCATGGCGATGGTGCAGGGACGCCGTCCCGACTTGCTCATCGATGGTGAAATGCAATTCGACGCCGCCATCATTCCGGCCATCGGCCAGAAAAAGGCGCCGGGCAGCGCCATCGCCGGGCAGGCCAATGTGTTCGTGTTTCCGGATTTGCAGTCCGGCAACATCGCGTACAAGATCACCGAGCGCCTGGGTGGTGCCGAAGCCCTCGGTCCCATCGTGCAAGGTCTGGCACGTCCGGCCTACGACCTCTCGCGCGGTTGCTCGGTCAACGACATCGTGGTCACCACGGTGTTCAACGCGGTGATGGGCGCGGTGTAGCAGCGAAGACGGTCCTCCGTCCCACGCGCGTGAAATGCAAGGGAGAGTCGCATGGCGGCTCTCCCTTTTTTCCTCCTCGGGCAATGTGTAGCTTTCCGTATGGCAGCGATGGCGTACACGACTCCGGTTCTCGTCGATATTCATACACACAGCTCCGAAAAGCGTGCGGGAGTACTTGCCCTGCGCAGCCTGCGCTTCGACAGCGAGGTGCCCGCGCCCGGTGGAACATGCAGTCTCGGCATTCATCCATGGGACGCACATGAGGCGCATGTGGGGGATAAGCTCGACCGACTGAACCGCCTCGCACACAGCGATGGCGTGCTGGCTCTGGGCGAATGCGGCGTGGACAGGGCTATTGCCACGCCGGTGGCGCAACAGCTTCGCGTGTTCGAAGCACAGGCGGCGATGGCGGAGGACGCGGGCAAGCCGCTCGTTCTTCACTGCGTACGAGCGGTTGCGGACCTGCTCGCAGTGCACCGACGACTCCGCCCCGCAATGCCGTGGATACTGCACGGCTTCAGCGGCAATGTGGACACGGCTGCGCAGTGCCTGCGCGCGGGCTGGTATCTCTCCTTCGGCGCGGCGCTGCTCGAGCAGCGGCCGAGGCTGATTGAGGCGTTTCGTTCCATTCCACTGGACCGCGTGTTGATCGAGAGCGATGAACGCCCCGATGTGCTGCGCGATGTGTACCACGCGGCCGCCGCGATGCATGGACTCTCCATCGAGGCATTCGCGGCGCGCGTGTACGGCAATGCCGTTGCCTTGTTCCCACTTCTGAGAAAGGATACCCATACATGAACGATACAGTGCAATCCACCATCGCTGCGACGACGGATGATGACTGGCTCGTGCGCACGCGACTGCTTCTGGGCGATGAAGCGCTGCGCCGTCTCGCTTCGGCGCATGTACTCGTGGCCGGACTGGGCGGTGTGGGTGCGTATGCCGCCGAGCAACTGTGCCGTGGCGGCATCGGTGAGATGACCATCGTGGATGGCGACACCATCCAACCCAGCAATCGCAATCGCCAGCTGCCGGCGCTGCGCAGCACCGAGGGACGGCGCAAGGCCGAGGTGATGGCCGAACGGCTGCGCGACATCAATCCCGCGTTGCGCCTGCATGTGGTGGACGAGTACCTGCGCGACGCGCGTTTGGAGGAACTGGTGTCGCGCCGCTACGATTATGTGGTGGATGCCATCGACACGCTGTCGCCGAAAGTGTATCTCATCGTTCACGCGCTGCGTGCGGGCAATCGCGTGGTCAGCTCACTCGGCGCCGGGGGCAAGCTCGATCCCGTGCAGGTGCGTATCGACGACATCGGCAAGTCCCATCACTGCCGACTCGGGAAAATGTTGCGCAAACGTCTGCATCGACTGGGCATACGCGAAGGCGTGACCGTCGTCTATTCCATCGAAGAAATCCCCGCGCATGCCATGCGCGCCGTCGACGACGAGCGCAATAAGAAGACCATGGTCGGCACGATTTCGTATATGCCGCCGGTGTTCGGATGTCTGTGCGCGTCGGTCGTTCTTCGCGATCTTGCGATGGAGGCGGGGGAGTAGCTGCTTCCTCTCGCTGTCGAGTTTTCAACCTTGGTCGTTTGTCCACCCATCCTCAGTACGGCTCTGGCTGTCTCCCCGAAATTCCCAAGCCACGACTCCAATCCCCGCCACAGCCACAACGCTGTGCCCCGCTTTACTCTTTACTCTTCACCCATCGATATCCGAAATACTCGCTTCAGCCCGGTATGTTCGCATGCACACGGGACTCTCGCTCCACCACCATCACCACCCGTCGCTGAATCGAGCCACCGAACAGGCGAAGGAGCAGGGTCGTCGCAGCGTTCATGGAGAACTGTGGACCCAGCAGTGGCATGAGACGGAAATGCGAGAGCCAGGGGCCGCGCACTCGACCGAGGCCTTGTGGAGGGAATTGTCGGATTTCCTGCCAGGTGTGATTGTGCCAAGAGGATCCCTCGGCCGCGGCACCGCTCAGCGTGCTGCCTCCAAGGAAGAGCACCGCACCGCCGGGCGCGGCGAATCGATGCAGCTGCGCGAGGAAGTCGTGCAAACGCGCCATGTCGCGCGTGTTGGCAACGCTTACTCCGAGAGCGAATACCAGATCGAAGGACGCCTCCTCAAAGGTCATGCGCGTGGCATCCATTACCTCGAAGCGGAGCTGCGGATACAGTTCCCGGGCCTTACCGATGCCCGTGGCACTGATGTCGATGCCCGTCACCTCGTAGCCCATGGCGGCCAGAATGCCGCTGTAGTAGCCGGTGGCGCAACCCACATCGAGAATACGCGCACCCGGACGCACTCCTGTTTTGCGGAGCAACACCTCGAGAATTTCCCGGGTGACCGAGGGCGGGTAGTAGGCGAACCCCTCCCCGCGATAGAATTCGTCGTAATACGCGACGATATGATCCTGTGACAAGTTCATCTCCCAATCTACCGCCCCCGCCACACGCGCGCAAACAAGTACCGTGAACACAGAGCGCCCCGAGGGCTGCGCCAACATCGCTGCCGCGCATACACGGAGAACTCCGAGGGCTCCGCCCACACTGCGGATTCAGTATAGCCCGACACAAAAACAATCCTTCGCGCCTTCGCGGCCTCGCGTCTTCACGTTGGCTGGCGTGGTGTTTCGCTGCGGGAATTCGTACTTTCCTGTCGGAATACCTGCCGGGACCTGCCGGCGGCGGCGAACATGTGTCAATGGCGGAGAGAACGCGAGATGGAAGACAGCAACCTGTTCATGGACAAAAGTGCCATGCCCGACGACGCGGCACTGCGAAACGCGCTTGGCGACACGCATCGTCTGTGGTGCGCATTGCGCGATGATACCTTCGCCTCCGTTCCCCGCGCGGCGGAGGAGTGGAAGTTCCCCGGAGCGGCCCACGGATGGAGCTATCGCATCAAGGATGGCAAACGCAATCTCCTGTACTTCCTGCCACGCGACGGTTTCTTCAAAATCGCCATGGTGTTCGGCGAACGAGCCTGCGAGGCAGTGTACAGCAGCGATGTGTCCGCCAGCATCAAGCAGGCGCTGCGTGAAGCGCGGCCCTATGTCGAAGGACGCGGCATCCGCATCGACGTGCGCACGGATGCCGACCTCGGTGACATTCGCACGCTCCTTGGCATCAAAATGCAGCCATAGCTCTCTCACCACGGTTTCGGTACAGCCCGACTCTCGAACAATTCTTCGCACCCTCGCGCCTTCGCGTGAGGAATATGCTTCGCGACCTCGCGTACCCGGAATTTCGATCAAGTAAAGCGACGAGAACGATTCCGGAGCGGGATCCTCGTTGACCCGCATCGACATCGTCCCCGCCTAATCATTCCTTCGCGACCTCGCGCCTTCGCGTGAGGAATTTACTTCGCGCCTTCGCACCCTCTCGCCTTCGCGTGAGGAATTTACTTCGCGCCTGGGCCTCGTATGCGCGCCACCTGAAATGGAATTGCATCACAGCGGAGTGCGTGGTATGTTTGCCGGATGGGAGCGGCTCGACCCGTAAGCAGAACCCCGATTCACGCTGAACAGGATATGCAATGAATGATGAACGCACCTTCACCTATGACAATGCCATGAGCGAACTCGCTGTGCTGCGGGAGCGTGTCGAGGCCTATCGCAGCAACGAGCAGATGTTCCACGCCCTCGTGGAAACCGCGGTGGGCAGCATCGGTGAGGAGTTCTTCAGGAAAATCGTGATCAAGCTCTCCGAATGGCTCAACGCTGAGTGCATTATCGTCGGGCAACTGGTGGGGGAGAATGTGGTGCAGGGCTTTCCGATGTTTCTCGATGGCGATATTGTCGAGGGGTTTACCTACACGCTGGACGGCACGCCCTGCGATCTCACATCGAAAAAAGGGTATTGCGAGTATCGCGACCATGTGCGGGATTTTTTCCCCACATCCAAGGACCTCATCGAGCTCAACGCCCGCGGCTACGTGGGCACGGCCCTCTACAACAAGGACGGCGTGCCCAATGGTGTGCTGTGCGCGATATCCAGAAACGAACTCAAACTTCCGCCGCAGGCCGAGGACATTCTTCGCATCGTCGGCGCACGCATCACTGTGGAAATCGAGCGCATGAAGGCCCTGAGAGCGTTGGAACAATCCGAGCGCGAATTGCGCCAGGCCAATGCAACAAAGGACAAGCTGTTTTCCATCATCGCCCACGATTTGCGCAATCCCTTCCTGTCCCTCATCGGTTTCAGCGAACTGCTGCTCGAGGACCTCGGCGTCGGCAACCACGAATCCTGCTCGCTCTACGCCGAACGTATTCACGAATCCTCGACACGTACTTACGAATTGCTCGACAATCTGCTCGAGTGGTCGCGGAGCCAAACCGGTGGACTCACGTTTCAGCCAGAGACGGTGAACGTTCCGCAGCTCTGCGCCCGTCTCCTGCCGCAGATCGAACTGCAACGTTCCCGCAAGTCGCTGCGCATTCATCAGATGTTGGAAGAAGGGCTGGAAGTACTTGCCGATCCGCACATGCTGGAAATGGTCCTACGTAATCTGCTGACGAATGCCATCAAGTATTCCCATCCCGGAGGAGACATTACACTCGCCGCGTGGCGCGAGAATGGCATTGTCAGCATATCCGTCACCGACAATGGCGTTGGTATCGCGGATCATCGCCGCTCCACGCTGTTTGATCCGGTGAACAGCAGCACCGAAGGTACCATGCAGGAGGCGGGATCCGGGTTGGGACTGCTGCTCTGTCGCGAATTCGTGCAACGCCACGGCGGTACAATAGCCGTGGAGAGCACGGCGGGAGAGGGTAGCACGTTCACCATCACGTTACCCGTGTAAACGGGTGTCGGCCCCTGCGGGAGCCGTGTGCACTTCACAAGAGGAGGTCGTTCATGTCGGATGCTTCGCGATTCTGGAGCTGGCGAACACTGTGGACAGTGATCGTCACTGCTGTTATCACGTCAAGTGTCATGCACCATTGGGTCGTGCAACCCCTGGAAGACGAGAAGGACGAGATCTACGACTCCTGGGTGCACTCCATCACCTGGCATGCGCGTACCGTCAGGGAAATGGGCGGAGCACTCGAGGCACAGTGGGAGCAATCCGATGAGACAAATGACACCGAGCACCGCCTCACAGCGATGACAGGCGAAGGTGACGGTGCCGCGCTGCAACGTTATCGCGAGGTGAAGCACGCCTTGCATCGCACGCGCACGGATAGGGCGTGGAAGGAAGTACTATGCCTCGGATTTGCTACAACCGGCGCTGCCCGAAGCTTTGATAGCGGTCATCGAACGAAGCCGAGATTCCAGGGAGATCGTAGTGTTGGATGGCATGCGTCTGTGGTGGACATCGTTTCACACGAAGAAGAACTCGATGGATGTCAGACCTCTTCATTGGTGAAGCTATCAAACGTCGATGGCGACACGCGCTACGTGCGAATTTCCACCGATGAAGGGGCGTGGCTGCGCATGGCGGGTGCGGAGTACAGACTTTATCTCGTGAGAAATCGCACCGTATCGAGTTGCGATCTGTACCTGTTCAGACGGTTGAACGGCGAGAGAAAAGGCAACGCCCACACGGCGCCGTCGAAATCATAGTGGACGGGATTGCACCGTTCGTCGCAAGCGATCGGGGAAAAAATTTGTAGGCAGTGCGGAAGGGTGGACGATGACAGCCGCTTAGGCCCGCGCGGCTTTTGCGCACTCGAGTTGATCAATGGACGTGACGCCCGCGGGCAACTCGGCTTCCTCGAGGAGCATGATGGGGATGTCGTCCTCGATGCGGTACTTGACGCCGCAGCGCGTGCAGACGAGGTGATGTTCCTCGAGGCGCAATTCGGCTTTTCCGAGGGGACAGACGAGAATATTGAGCAAATCCTGACTGATCATGGCAATTCCACGGTTCGTGAATCCTTCAACATAGGACGACGACGGGCAAAAAACAACGGCGCGGGAGTCAATGGGCATCCCGCGCCGCTGCTGTCTTGCTGGAAGGTTACTTCTTGTCGTCCACCACTTCGAAATCGGCGTCCTGAGCACCGGGTTCGGACTGCGACGAGGCGCCACCTTGCGCGCCGGCGTCGGGACCGGGCTGCTGCGAGGCGTTTTGATACATCTTCGTGGAGGCCTCGTTCCAGGTCTTGTTCAACTGGTCCATGGCGGATTTGATGTCGGCCGCGACACCTGTTTTGATGGCGTCCTCGAGACGCTTGGCTTCGGCTTCGAGTTGTTCCTTGGTGGCGGCATCGAGCTGATCCTTGAATTCCTCGAGTTGCTTGCGCGTCTGAAACACAAGCGTGTCGGCCTGATTGCGCAGTTCGACTTCTTCCTTGCGCTTCTTGTCCTCGGCTGAGTGTTGCTGCGCCTCGCGCTTCATGCGTTCGATTTCATCCTTTTCAAGACCCGACGAGGATGTGATGCGAATGCTCTGCTCCTTGTTGGTGGCTTTGTCTTTCGCCGCGACGTGCAGAATGCCGTTGGCGTCGATATCGAAGGTCACTTCCACTTGCGGCACTCCGCGCGGTGCTGGGGGAATGCCATCGAGATGGAAACGTCCGAGCGTGCGGTTGTCCGAGGCCATCGGGCGCTCGCCCTGAAGAATGTGGATTTCCACCGAGGTCTGACTGTCCGACGCCGTGGAAAAGATTTCGCTTTTCCGGGTGGGAATGGTGGTGTTGGAAGGAATCAAGGTGGTCATCACGCCACCGAGCGTTTCGATACCCAGCGAAAGGGGAGTGACGTCCAGCAGCAGCACATCGCTCACGTCGCCAGCGAGCACTCCGCCCTGAATCGCCGCGCCGATGGCCACCACTTCGTCCGCATTCACGCCCTTGTGCGGTTCCTTGCCGAACAGATCCTTCACCACCTGCTGTACGCGCGGAATACGTGTGGAACCACCGACGAGAATCACCTCATCGATGTCATTCGGCGTCAAACCCGCATCCTGCAGAGCGGCCTTGCAGGGCTCGATGGTGCGGCGCACCAGGTCGTCGGTGAGCTGCTCGAACTTCGTGCGCGTGATGGTAGTGTTCAAATGCTTCGGGCCCTCGGCCGTGGCGGTGATGAACGGCAGATTGACTTCGGTTTGCATGAGCGTGGAGAGTTCCATCTTGGCCTTCTCCGACGCCTCGCGCAGACGCTGCAGCGCCATGGCGTCCTTGCGCAAATCCACACCCTCGGCACGCTGGAATTCCTCGGCCAGGTAGTCGATCAGACGCTGGTCGAAATCGTCGCCACCGAGATGCGTATCGCCGTTGGTGGACTTCACCTCGAACACGCCGTCGCCCAATTCCAGAATGGATATGTCGAACGTACCGCCGCCGAGATCGTACACGGCGATTTTTTCCTGCTTCTGCTTCTTGTCGAGACCGTAGGCAAGCGCGGCTGCCGTGGGCTCGTTGATGATGCGGCGTACGGTGAGGCCGGCGATTTCGCCCGCATCCTTCGTGGCCTGGCGCTGCGCATCGTTGAAATACGCCGGCACGGTGATCACGGCTTCGGTGACCTTTTCACCGAGATAATCCTCGGCGGATTTCTTCAAGGCCTGCAAGACCATGGCGCTGATCTCGGGCGGCGAGTACATGCGATCCTCGATACGCACGCGTGCGCTGTCGTTGTCGCCGCGCACCACATCGTAGGGTACCTCGGAGATTTCGTTCGTCACCTCATCGTAGCGGCGACCCATGAAGCGCTTGATCGAGTAAACGGTATTCTTCGGATTGGTGACCGCCTGACGCTTGGCCGCGTTGCCCACAACGCGTTCGCCGTCCTTTTTGAAACCGATGACGGAGGGTGTGGTACGCCCGCCATCGGAGTTGGGAATAACGGTCGGGGTGCTGCCTTCCATTACAGCGACCACCGAGTTGGTCGTTCCCAGGTCAATGCCAATGATTTTGCCCATTGATTGCAAACTCCTTGAAGTACACGTGATAATTAGTTGATTTCTATGGTGATTTCCTTGTCCTGCTCGCGCTGCTTCTTGGCTATAGTGATAGTGAGCAGGCCGTCTTCCATCTTCGCCGTTACCGACGAGGCATCGACTTCACCCGGCAATTCCACCGAGCGCTCGAAGTCGCCGAAGCTGCGTTCGCAGCGCAGCACCTGCACCTGTTCGCTGTTGGCAGGGAGCGCCTTGTTGCCTTTGAGCGTGAGAATGCCCTCGGCCAGCGACACGGAAATGTCGGATTTGCGCATGCCGGCGAGTTCCGCAACCACCGTTATGCTGCTGTTGTCGTGATACACGTCCACCCGCGGATCGAAGCCCTTGCCGAACTCCACGGAAAATGTCTCGGGAAATTCCTCGGCGAAGCGTTTCACTCTTTGCGCGAGCGTCTCGAATTCCTTCATCGGGTCAAAACGGTAATGCGGCATGGCAACTTCTCCTTGATAAATGGTTCCGTCATCCCAATGCATGTTTCGTGCCAAGCGCGTTTTCATTGAATTTCTCTCATCATTTGTCGGTGTTAATGCCGGAATGGCAGCATAATGACAATATGGCAGTGCATCTGCTGACATTTCTGCCAGCACTCGCGTTGTAATTCACTCGCCACTTGTGTAATTTTCCCACTCACACGCGAAGCGTCACCCGCCCGGCATCCGCGCACAGCGGTAGAGACGTTGCCGCGTCCGTCCCCGGTTCTGGAATAGCATGCGTTCACACGGGAACACGCATGATCACGGCAATGCACGGCAATCGAGCACAGTTGAATATAGACCTTTCCATTCTTCATCGCATCGGCGACATCGCGGCCGAGCGTGCTTCGCACGCCTACGTTGTGGGCGGATATGTGCGCGACACGCTTCTGGGACGGCCCACGAAGGATATCGACATCTCGGTGGTGGGCGATGGTATAGCGCTGGCGCACGCGGTACGCGAGCGGCTGCACGGTTCGCGTGTGGTGGAATTCGAACGCTTCGGCACCGCCCGCCTCTTCGTGGACGATGTGGAACTGGAGTTCGTGGGCACGCGGAAGGAAACCTACGAGGAACACTCACGCAAGCCCGTGGTGAGCATGGGCAGCATAGAAGACGATCTGCGTCGCCGCGATTTCACCGTCAACGCTCTGGCGGTGAATTTGCACCCGCTGCTGCGCGGACAACTCATCGATCTCTTCGACGGCCTCGGCGATATGGAGCGCAAGCTGCTGCGTACGCCACTCGATGCCGTGAGTACCTTTTCCGACGATCCGCTGCGCATGATGCGGGCCTTCCGCTTTGCCGCGCAGCTCGGCTTCGCCATCGACGAAGCGGCCCTGGCCGCCGTGCGCGACATGCATGAGCGCATCGGCATCGTGTCCATGGAGCGCGTGCGCGACGAATTCCTGAAGTTACTCGCCGCGCCAAAACCTTCGGTGGGCCTCGCGCCCATGCAGGAGCATGGATTGATGGCTGAAGTGTTTCCCGAGTTTTCGCGTCTCGCCGGCGTGGATCAGGTGTCGGTGGATTACCCCGACGGTCCGCGGAATTTCCACCACAAGGACGTGTTTTATCACACGCTCAAGGTGCTGGACAATCTGTGCACGGTGAGCGACAATATCTGGCTGCGCTTCGGCGCCATTCTGCACGACATCGCCAAGCCCAAGACCAAGGCCTTTGTCGAAGGCACGGGCTGGACCTTTCACGGACATCCCGAATTGGGCGCGCGCATGGTGACCTCCATTTTCCGCCGCATGAAGTTGCCGCTCGAACCCGTGCCCTTCGTGCGCAAGATGGTGCTGCTGCATTTGCGCCCCATCGCCCTGATCAACGAGGAAGTGACTGACGCGGCAATTCGGAGACTGCTGGTGGATGCCGGTGGCGATCTCGAGGAATTGCTGCAGCTCTGCCGCTCCGACATCACTTCGAAAAATCCCAAGCTTGTGCAGCGCTATCTGCGCAACTACGATCTGTTGGTCGAACGCATTCGCGAAGTCGAGGAACGCGATCAACTGCGCAACTGGCAGCCGCCGCTCGACGGCGAAAGCATCATGCGCGAATGCGGCATCGGTCCCGGCATCGCGGTGGGCGTGCTGAAGAATCGCATCGAGGACGCGGTGCTCGACGGCTTGATTCCCAACGAACGCGAGGCCGCACTTGTGTATTTGCGTGCCATCAAGGATGAAGTGCTCTCGGCGTCGGCGTTGAAAAAGGAACGTTCGCGCAAAAGTGAATTGCGCAGCCTTCCCGACAATTTGCGCGACTGATTCGCCCGGCACATGCGCCGACCGGGCTGTCCGATCTCCGCACATCGCAATAGATGCAACGCGCAACGGTGTGAAACTTTTCCCTTGTTCGGACGTCTTTCATCAGGTACGTTTGTGGTTTGGGTCTACCTCACAGCCCGTTACTGATTCCAAATTTTTCCGCACATGAACACACACATTTTCGGACTCGCGCTCCTCATGCTCGCGTTGCACACGATGCCATTGCACGCGCAGCAGGGAGGCGCCACACGGCAGGGAAGCGCATCGGGGCAGGGGTACACCTTGCAGCGCTGCATCGACATCGGTTTGACCAACAACAACGATCTGCGCCGCGCGCGCAACATGGCGGAAGCCACCGGCAGCTATCGCAGCAGCGCCTATGGTGAATTTTTACCCAGTGTCAACGCCTCGGCCAATTGGTCTCGCTCCGACGAGGATCAGATCCGCCTCCGTTCCGATCAGCTCATACAATCGCGCAATTCCTACAGCTACGGCATCGACGCCGGACTGACGCTGTTCAACGGCATGCGGAATTTCAGCACCGTGGACAAGAGCATCATCGATTTCGAAGCCGCCGAGCAATCGGCGAAGCGCACGCGTGAACTCATCGTCTACAGCATCGAGGAAGCGTTTTACAATGCCCTGCGCCTGCGCGAACTCGTGGCGGTGCAGGAAGCCAATGTGGAGCGCAGCCGCAAGCAGCTCACGCGCATTCGCGAAATGAATGCCGTTGGTTCGGTGCCACTCGCCGATGTGTATCGCCAGGAAGTGCAGGTGGGCACCGATGAATTGGCTCTGGTGCAGGCGCGCAACAACTATCAGAACATGCTCGCCGATGTGCAGGCCCTGATCGGCGTCGAGCCGTCGGCCGACTTCGATCTCATCGACGACAATGCCGGTGCAACCGTCACCACCACCGATGCTGCGGCGTATCGCGGCGCGTTGGGAGACTACGCCGCACTGCTGCGCGAAGCCGTCGAGCGTCGCGCTGATGTGCGCCAGTCCGAACTCGCCGTGCGCAGCGCCGACAAAAGCATCACCATCGCACGTTCGGGACACTATCCCTCGCTGACGGCATTCGCCCAGTACGGATGGAGCAATCTGGAACTGCGCGATTTCGAAACCTACGACCGTTTCAGCTATGGACTCAGTCTGAGCGTGCCCATCTTCTCGGGCTTTCAGGTGTCCACCGCCGTGCAGCGGTCGCAGATCCAACTGCGCGATGCCCAGGATGCCGATGCGCAACTGCGCCGCTCCATCGCCACCGAGGTGCGCAAGGCGCTCAACAACCTCGAATCCTACGCGCTGAACCTCGACATCGCGGCAAAGAAACTGCTGTCCGCGAAAGAGGATCAGCGCATCGCAGAGGAGCGCTACAATCTGGGCTCGGGCACCTTGCTCGACATGCTCACCGCAGGCGCCAATCTCCGCCTCGCCGAAAGCGATGTGGTGAATGCGCGCTTCAGCTACATCACCGCGCAGCGGTTGATGGATTACACTTTAGGCAGAACGTCCAACTAGAATCGATATCGAGGCACACATGGCCGCCAACGGGAAATCGAAAAAGAAAAAAATCATTGTGTTCTCCATTATCGGCGTGCTCGTGCTCGCCGTGATCATCGCCGTGATTGTGGGGAGCGGCAAGGAGGACATCGTCACCGTGCAGACCGAACTCGTCGGGCGCCGCACCATCACGCAAACCGTGGAGGCCACCGGCAAAATCCAGCCGCAGACGCAGGTCAAGATCAATGCCGAGGTTTCCGGCGAAATTATCGCCCTGCCCGTCAAGGACGGTGACGTGGTGAAAAAGGGCCAGTTGCTTGTGCGCATCAAGCCCGACACCTATACCGCCCAACGCGATCAGGCCAATGCCGCCTTGAGCAGCGCGCGCTCACAGCTGGTGCAGACCGAATCGGATTTCCGCAAGGTGGAATCCGAATACCGCCGCCAGCAGGAGCTGTTCCGCAAGGGCCTCATCTCCGAGGCCGATCTCGAAGCGGTGAAAAGCATGTACGAAATCTCCAAGGCTACGGTGGACGGCGCCCGTGCCAACGTGCAAAGCGCCGAAGCCAGCGTGAACCGCGCCCGCGAGGAACTCAACAAGACCAGCATTTTCTCGCCCATCGATGGCGTGGTGACGCAGCTCATTTCCAAGGTGGGCGAGCGCGTCTCCGGTTCGAGCTTCATGCAAGGCACGGAAATCATGACCGTGAGCGATCTCGCGGTGATGGAAGCTCGCGTGGATGTGAATGAAAACGACGTCATCCTCATCTCCGTGGGCGACACCGCAACGGTGGAAGTGGATGCCTATCCGGACCGCGAATTTCTCGCATCCGTGTACCAGATCGCCAACACCGCTACCACAACCGGTCTCGGCACGCAGGAGGAAGTGACGAATTTCGAAGTGCGCCTCGTCATCATTTCCAAGGATGTGGAATTCCGTCCCGGCATGTCCGTCACCGCGCGCATCGGCACCGAAACCCGACGCAATGTGATCGCCGTGCCGCTGCAGGCCGTGACTACGCGCGAGAAGAAGAACGAAGCGGAGAAACCCGCCGGTGAGGAATTCGGCGATGTGGAAATCAAGGGCATCACCGACGTGAAGGAGAAAAAGGAAAAACCCCAGGAGGTGGTCTTCGCCATCAAGGATGGTCTGGCCCGGAAAATCCCTGTGAAGACCGGCATCAGCTCGGATTCATGGATTGAAATCACCGAGGGCCTCGACGAGAAGATGGAAATCATCACCGGCAGCTATCGCGCCATCAGCCGCGACCTCAACGACAGCATGCGCGTGCGCATCGACAACAAACAGATGCGCAAGGGCGACAAAGCCGACGCGGCGGAGTGATCCATGGCACTGATTCATCTGCAGAACGTCGTCAAGACCTACGACATGGGCGCCGAGCTGGTGCACGCGCTCTCGGGTGTGTCGCTGGACATCGCCGAGAACGAGTACGTGGCCATCATGGGACCCTCGGGTTCGGGCAAGTCCACACTCATGAATGTGATCGGCTGCCTCGATACACCCACATCGGGGTTGTATGAATTCGGCGGAGAGAACGTGGGCGATATGGACGACAACGAACTCGCCAATATCCGCAATCGGAAAATCGGCTTCGTGTTCCAGACCTTCAATCTGTTGCCGCGTTCCACCGCACTGCACAATGTGGAATTGCCGCTGATTTATGCAGGCGTGTCCGGCTCCGAACGCCGCACCCGCGCCGAACAGGCGCTGGTGTCGGTGGGACTGGCCGACCGCATGACGCACAAACCCAACGAACTCTCTGGCGGTCAGCGTCAGCGCGTGGCCGTGGCCCGCGCCTTGGTCAACAATCCCTCCATCATCCTCGCCGACGAACCGACAGGCAATCTCGATTCCAAAACCGGCATCGAAATCATGCAGTTGTTCTCCGAGCTGCACAAGCAGGGGAACACCATCATCCTCGTCACGCACGAGGAAGACATCGCCGAGCACGCGCATCGCATCGTGCGTCTGTTCGACGGCAAACTCGCCAGCGATCAAGCGGTGGCGAATCCCAAGGTGTATTGATCACGGGGGCGTCGAGCCATGCTGCGATTCTACGAATTCAAGGAAGGCATACGCATCGCATTCACCGCCATCGCGGCCAATAAAATGCGATCCGTGCTCACCACGCTCGGTATTGTCATTGGCGTGGTGGTGGTCACGCTCATGGCCACGGTGATCGAGGGTCTGGGCATGGCGCTGGACAAGAGCATTTCCTCGCTCGGCGCCGATGTGTACTATCTCAGCAAATGGGACTGGTTCGGCCAGGAATGGTGGAAGTCCCGCAACCGCAAGGACGTCACCTTCCGCGAGGCCGAACTGCTGCAGGAGCGTTTCGAACTGGCCGAGGCCGTGGTGCCCGTGGTGTCCACCTGGCAGCAGACCATCAAGTACCGCAACCGCTCGGTGAAGGGCAACGTCAATGGTACCGAACCCGCCTATGAAATCACCTCGGGCGTGGTGCCGGCCGATGGGCGTTTTTTCAACGAATACGAAGCCTCGGCCGGGCGTCCCGTGTGTGTGATCGGCAGTGATGTGGCCTCGAATCTCTTCGAGCGCGAGGATCCCATCGGCAAGACCATCAAAATCGCGGGCTTCAGCTATCGCGTCATCGGCGTGCTGGAAAAGGAAGGCGAGTTTCTCGGCACGAGCTTCTTTTCAAAGGACACACAGGCCTTTATTCCTGCCGAGAATTTCCTCAAGATGTTCGGCAGCAACCGCTCCATCGACATTCATGTGAAAATCCGCGAGGGCATCCCTAAGGAGGAAGCGCGCGAGGAAATGATCGGCGCGTTCAGGAAAATCCGCAATGTGCCACCGGGCAAGGAGAATGACTTCGGCGTCAACACGCAGGATTTTCTCAAACAGGTGTTTGACAGCGTGGTGAGCACCATCGGCGTGGTGGGCTTTCTCATCACCTCGCTGTCGCTGCTGGTGGGCGGCGTGGGCATCATGAACATCATGTTCGTGTCGGTGAAAGAGCGCACACGCGAGATCGGCACGCGCAAGGCCCTCGGCGCCAAGAGGCGCTCCATACTCTTCCAGTTCCTGGTGGAGGCGGCCACGCTGTGTTTGCTGGGCGGACTCATCGGTCTCGCACTTTCATTCCCGCTCAGTCTCATTATCGACGAAATCCTCCCATCGCGCATGCCCATGTGGGTGGTGGTGTTATCGCTCACCATTTCCATCGGTGTCGGTCTGATTTCCGGCATCATACCCGCTTTCACCGCGGCGCGCATGAATCCAGTCGACGCGCTGCGCTACGAGTGACGCGCAATGCAGGTGAGCGAAAGCATAGCGACCGCCTTGCAGACCCTGCGGGGCAACCGATTGCGCTCGGTACTGACCGTACTCAGCGTGGCCATCGGTGTGTTTTCCATCATCAGCGTGATGACGGCGCTGGGCGCGCTGCAGCAGAGCATTGAGGGCGGACTGAGTCAGCTCGGCGCCAACACCTTTCAGGTGCAGAAACACGACAATAACATGGGTGGCGGGCCCAACTGGCGCGACCGCTCGCGCAATCGCAAGGATCTGACCTATGCGCAAGGTCTGGAAGTGCTGCAACGCACGCGTGGCGCCAAGACCATCGGCATCGAAAGTTGGACCTTCGGCATGCCCGTGACCTGGCGCAACAAGAAAACCGATCCCAACATTGCCGTGGCGGGTGAGAGCGAAGGCGGGCTGGCCACCAACCAATGGGAAGTGGAGCTGGGCCGCGGCTTCACGCAGTCCGACATGGATCTGACGCGCAAGGTGGTGATACTGGGAGCCGATCTTGCGAAGGCCTTGTTCCCGCCATCGTACAATCCTGTAGGCGAGACTGTGCAGCTCAAAGGTGTGCGCTACAAGGTGATAGGCATGCTCAAGAGCAGGGGAGGATTGTTCGGCAATCAGGATCGCTACTTCATTCTGCCCATCACCACGTTTTTCGAGCAGTTCGGAGGCAATCGTTCCGTGCACATCATGGTGCAGGCGCCTTCGCGCGAGAGTTTCGAGCGGGTACAGGACGAGGTGGTGGGTATTCTGCGCGGTATACGCGGCGTGAAGCCGGGCGAGGACAATGATTTCGCCATTTTTTCCAACGAAAGCGTCATTCGCCAATTCAACGAAACCACGCAATATGTGCGCCTGGGCACGCTGGCCGTGGCCGCCATGGCGCTGCTGGCGGCGGGTATTGGCATCATGAACATCATGCTCGTGTCGGTCACCGAGCGCACGCGCGAAATCGGTGTGCGCAAGGCCGTGGGCGCCACGCGGCGTCATGTGATACGGCAATTCCTCACCGAGTCCGTTGTCATCACGCTGGTGGGAGGTCTGATCGGAATCGTGCTCGGCCTCATCGCGGGCAACGCACTCGCTGTGGCTCTCGACATCACACCCGTGGTGGATCCCCTGTGGATACTCACCGGCATCGGTGTATGCGTGCTCATTGGTGTACTGTTCGGCACCTATCCAGCGTGGAAAGCCAGCATGCTCGACCCGATCGAGGCGCTGCGTTACGAGTGACGGGCGTTGCGGCGCTGGCAGGGATCGTAAGTAAGGGATCACTCCAAGAATATTTCTTTACCACAGTCTTTCATGTTCCTTCGTCACACCCGGGAGAATGAAAATGGTGCAGGTGCCTTGATTACTGTCGGAGCGGATCAGCAGAGTTCCAAAACCACAGTCTTCACGGATGAATCATGGAAATCCGCGAAAGTCTTTGGTTTTGGAATGCAGCCGTATCACACCACGGGGTTGCGATCACGCACTTGAAAGAGTCTCCAGTCATGTGTATCTTCATTGTATATACACGAAATGGAGGAAAGCATGAATACCTGTATTCGTCGATGGGGGAACAGTTTGGCCCTTCGCATTCCGAAGGCGTTGGCGGACGAAATCGGGGTGAGTGAGCATTCACCAGTGCAACTCGCGCTGCATGATGGGCAGTTGGTGATCGTTCCAATAAAAGAAACCGCCTACACCTTGGAGCACCTGCTCGGGCAGGTCACCGATGATAACCGTCACGGCGAAATAAACCATGGCCCTGCCATCGGAGGTGAGGTGTGGTAGCGATGCGCTCCAAAGCGCCGGGACGAGGCGATGTGGTTTGGGTGACAGTGGCACCGCAAGTGGGACACGAGCAAGCGGGCCGTCGTCCGGCGGTCGTACTCTCTCCGCGCTCGTACAATGACAAAGTTGGTCTGGCTCTGCTGTGTCCGATCACCGGCAACAGCAAGGGCTACCCGTTCGAGGTTGGATTACCGCGGGATTTTCCCGTCACAGGTGTGATCCTGGTAGATCAGATCAGGAGCCTTGACTGGCGGGCCAGAGCTGCGGAGTTAATCTGTACGTTGCCAAAGGAAGTTACCGATGAAGTGCTGAGCAAACTTGCGTTGCTGACATCCGGTGAGATCTGAAATGTCGCGTGCGCACCGCCAGCGGAATGTATGCGATCCGCATTCATCGCCAATTCATTGAACCACAGACCGGAGGATTAATGCAGCAGGAAGAAATCGTGGCCCTGTTCGATGAACAGGCCGGAAAGTACGATGCGCAGTGGATGAAGACGGCGGCCATCAAGCAATGTTTGCATGTGCTGCTGGACTCCATGTTTGGCGACCTGCCTGCCGATGCGACGGTGCTGGTAGTGGGCGCCGGCACCGGCGCGGAGTTGGCGCATCTGGCCTCACGGAATCCGGCGTGGAGTTTCACCGTAGTGGAGCCGGCGGCCGGCATGCTGAGTCTGTGCCGCGAACGTGCGGAGCGCGAGGGCTTCGCCCATCGCTGCCACTTCCACGCCGGCTACATCGAAGGTCTGCCCGCAACAGCATTGCACGATGCGGCCACGTGCATTCTGGTATCGCAGTTCATTGTCGATCAGCGGGCGCGCGTGGACTTGTTCCGCGAGATCGCGCGCAGACTCAAACCGGGAGCCCTGCTGGCCAGTGCCGACCTCGCCGCGGATGTGCGCTCGACCGAGTACGCCGTGTTGCTCCGCGCCTGGGTGGGGATGATGGTGGCCATGGATTTTTCGCAGGAGGACATCGACCGCGTGCGCGACTCGTACACCACCGACGTCGCAGTGCTTCCCGCCACAGACATCGCCGCGCTCATCGCCTCCGCCGGTTTCGACACACCCGTGCAATTTTTCCAGGCCGGTCTCATTGCCGCCTGGCTTTTCCGCCGTCAGCATGCATCGTAATGATGGTGATGCGTCGGTGAGAATCTGCATGAACGCTGTGTAGCCCGCTCTGAACATAGTCTCGCCTCGTGTACTGGGTTCATTTGCATGGTACAGCGTGAAGAGTGAAGAGTGAAGAGTGAAGAGTGAAGAGTGAAGAGTGAAGAGTGAAGAGTAAAGAGTAAAGGACGATTCGAGGAAGCCACCAGGAGCCAAGCTGCACCCCGTGGCCCGAGCATACTCTCATCTCAGACACATTCCGTACGTTGTGCGACATGGAAAACCACGAAGCGACGATCATTAAACTGGAGTGCGACCTCCTCAATCCCGATTTCCGCAGGGACAGGGCTGGACTTGCTGCTCTCCTTGCCGAGGACTTCCACGAAGTCGGAGCCAGCGGACGTGTCTACGACCGCGCCGACGTATTGCGCCTCCTGCCCGGCGATGCCGACGTGTGTCAGAGCATGCATGAGGCGTCCCTTCATCACCTCGCTCCGGACGTCACCTTGCTGACCTACATCGCCGAGCATCGTTGCGGCACCATGGTTCGGCGCACGCTGCGCAGCTCGATCTGGATACGCACTGCTACTGGGTGGCGCATACGATATCATCAGGGCACGATACTTCCGGAAACCTTGCATGGAGATTGCCGCGACTCGAATGGATGAGCCTTGGCCGTCCTGGTTAATCCGTGGCGCAGTCATCACCTCGACGTTTCTGTGAAGTAGAATGCCAATGGACGAATCGCCTCCAGCTGTGAGAATCTGCGGGAAATCCGTGCAACCCGTGGATATCAGAGCAGCTCCCCCTTGCATCCCAAGTCTTCGCTTCGCATACTGCGGAAGCGGCGGTGATGGGCATCGCCTGGTAACGATTATGGAGGATACGCGCATGAAAGGCATATATCGCATGATGGCTCTGGGGACGTTGCTGCTGGGACTGGGTCTTGCTGCCTGCGGGGGCGGCAAGGAGGAGGCACCGGCGGGGGATGCGTCCAAGAAGGAAGTGAAACAGGAACAACAGGCCTCGGTGTACTACTGCCCGATGAAGTGCGAAGGCGAGAAAACCTACGCCGAGGCGGGGAGCTGTCCCGAGTGCGGCATGGATCTGGTGGTGAAGGAATAGCACTCTAATCGCGAGAAATGCACGAGTCCGTGCGCCGGTCCCCAAAGGGCTGCGCACGGACTCGCTGTGTCTACGCGATCCGCCGGTGACGGATGGCTGCTATTGCAACTGCACAGTGCCGAGAGTGGTATCCTTGCCGGCCACCACGGTCACATCGTAGGTTGACCAGGCCTTGCCGTTGATATCCTCGATGGCAATGTCGTACGTGCCCGGAGGCAGGAAGGCGAGTTTGAATACACCGGTGTTGAGATCCACCGGAGTGGAGGTGATTTCCACGCCGGTCTGAAAGGCCATGGCAACCGCGGGATCGGTGATGGGCGACACCTTGCCAGACACGGAACCGGTGAGTGCGCGCTCGATCACGCGAATCACGGGTTTGAGTTTGTAGCCCGTGGGATTGCTGGGCGGTCCGGTGGTGACGATGCTCTGATGCGCATCGAAATCGAGTATCAGCTCGTAGGTGGAGCCGGCCACGATGTCGAAGTTGGCGTTGAGCTTCAAGCCGGTCTGTTCTGCGCTGGGAATGGTGACGTTGTGCGTCACGCCGTCGACCACCACTTCGGCCTTGGTCACCATGAGGCGGATTTGTGTGTACTTGCCCGGACCAAGTTCGTTGCGACCGATTTCGATGCTCTTGCCGTTATTCCACTCCAGCAGATTGACGGTTACGGGATTACCGTTCACCACCACCCACTCACCGTTGATATGCGCGGAAATTTCGGCGAAGGTGATGCGCACCGCGTCGTAATCGGCGGGGGCGTCGGTCATGTGAATGCTGAGCGTACCGGTGGTCGGCGGCCCGTTGCTGTCGTCGTCGCTGCACGCCGCCATGCCAAGCAGCAGCGGGAGGATGAGAAGGGGAAGGATGCGTTTCATCACAGTACCTCGATTATGAAAAGACTTGTCCTGTATTCTTCGGCAGGCACAATTTTCGTTCTACGCCTGCGGATTGGAATTCGTTCCTCACAAGTGGAGTGTAAAAAACGCAGATTCCACTGATTATCCGCAGATTTCACGGATTAATTTTTGTTAAGCTTTCACCCGAAGCGAGCGCGCAGCAGGATCGGTGCAGTCGACATCATCGTGCCTGCTTTCGCCTGCGAGCCGTGACATTCGCGCGGTATTAGTGTCATCAATCCCGCCTCAATCCCGCTTCAGCCCTTGATCACGCCGAGGGGTTTGAAGCGTGCCACGCGGGTGCTGATGCCGGCGTCGTGCATCACGCCCACGACATCGGCCACATCCTTGTAGGCCTGCGGCATTTCTTCAGCGATGGTGCGCAAGCCGGTGGCCTGAATTTCCACGCCGCGTTCGCGCAATTCGCCCACGATATCGCGGCCCTTGCCGGCGTCGAGGGCTTTTTTTCTGCTCAAATGCCTGCCGGCACCATGGCAGGACGAACCGAAGGTCTCGCGCATGGCGCGCTCGGTGCCTACACAGAGATAGCTGTAGCGGCCCATGTCGCCGGGTATGAGCACGGGTTGACCCACGGAACGGTACACTTCGGGGATGTGCGCATTGCCCGGACCGTAGGCGCGTGTTGCGCCTTTGCGATGCATGCATACGCGCAGTTGATCGCCGTCCACTTCATGCGTCTCGAATTTGGCAATGTTATGGCAAATATCGTAGATCAGGCGGAAACCGAGTTCGCTCTCCTCGCGCCGCAGCGCCTCGGCGAAGGCGCGCCGCGCGAGCTGCATGATAATCTGCCGGTTTGCGAAGGCGTAGTTGGCCGCGCAGCGCATGGCACCGAGATAGCGGCGTCCCTCGTCGCTGCGCAGGGGAGCGCAGGCCAGTTGCCTGTCGGGCAGGGCGATGCCGTATTTTTCGCTGGCGCGCTGTGTCACGGCCAGATAATCGTCGCAGATCTGATAGCCGAAACCGCGTGATCCGCAATGAATGAGCAGCACCACCGCATCGCGCTGCAATCCGAACACGGCGGCGGCGCGCTCGTCATAAATTTCCTCCACCATGCCGATTTCCAGAAAGTGATTGCCCGAGCCCAATGTGCCGAGCTGATCGGCACCGCGTTCCCAGGGACGCTCGGCCACCGCTTCGGGATCGGCGTCGGCCAGGCAGCCGTGTTCTTCGATAAAATCCAGATCGCGGTCGTCTCCGAAGCCGCGGCGCACCGCCCAGCGCGCGCCCTGCGTGGCCACGGCGCGCAACTCCTTGCGGTCGAGCTTCGGAATGGCTTTGGATGCACCCACGCCCGTGGGCACCTGACGAAACAGTTCGGCCACCAGCGTCCGCATGCGTGGACGCACGTCCTCGACGTTCAGGCCTGTAGCCAGCAATCGTACGCCGCAGTTGATATCATAGCCCACGCCTCCGGGCGAAATCACACCATCCTCCGCATGCGTGGCGCATACTCCGCCGATGGGAAAACCGTAGCCCCAGTGAATGTCGGGCATGGCCAAGGAGTAACGTACAATGCCCGGCAGTTGCGCCACATTGGCCACTTGCTCGAGACTTTTGTCCTTGCGAATGCCTTCCATCATGGCGGCGCTGGCGTACACCCGTCCCGGCACACGCATGCGGCCGTGTTTGGGGATTTCCCAGAGCGTGGGCGAAAGCTGACGGATTTCCATAGCCACATCCTTTCCTCAGGTGTCGAAAATCACCGTGGCAACCCAGCCGCGCTCGTCGCGCCATACGTGCAGTGCATGCCAGGTTACTGCTTTGATCTCACTCATATCGCGCCGTAGCGCCTCGTCCACCTGCACCGAACGCAACTCCATGCTCAGGCCGTGCTCGTCGCAGTTGCGGGGCTGGAAGTCCACAGGCAGCAGTTTGCATACCGTGCAATGATACAGTAGCTCGCTGAGCCAGGCGTGCAACACCGCTTCGTGGCCTTCGGCGGCTACGGAAATGGTTTCGCTCACCGAGGCGACGGCGGGCACATCGGCATCGAGCATGAGCCGCGTCATGCCGCGCGCCGCATGTACGCACAGTGCGGTGAAATCCGCGCCATACACGCGCAGTCCCACATCGGCGGTGTGATCTAACTCTTCGAACGGTGGACGAGCGATCATGATGCTGGGATCGATAAACACGAATTACACGGATCGTACACGGATGATCACGAAGCATTGAGTGGAAGGCAATATACATCCTTCCATGAATTGCGTCCAGACAATCCCTGCGGGCACATACGCGCTGTGTGGGATCGCGACCGAGCGCTGAAGCTCCGGTGCACGCAGGGATTTCTGTGGTTTATCCGCCATTGGGGCAACTTTTTTCGAGGAATTACGAATACCCTGCGATATGTCGAATGAAGGAGTTGCGGGTATGAAACGTGTGGCCTGTGGTGTTCTCCTGATGATTGTGGCAATGGCGAACGCGGTGGCGGCGCCGGGAGGCGAGGACAAATCCTTCCGCGCTTCGGACACGCGCAGCATCGACGGGGTGTTGGCGGCGCTGTACGGCGCGCTGTCGGGTCCGGCGGGCACCCCGCGCGACTGGAAGCGGCTGCGCACGCTATTTCACGAGCAGGCACGCGTCCACACGGTGCTGTGGAAGGGCGGAGAGCGCGTGGAAGTGGAGAGTGTGAGCGTGGAGGAGTTCATACGCCGGGCGGCGGAGTACATGTCGACGCAGTCCTTTTACGAGCGTGAAATCGCGCGGCGCTGCGAACAGGTGGGGCATGCGGCGCAGGTGCTGAGCACTTCGGTGATTCTGCGTGCGCCGGACGATCCCTTCGCCCTCCGCACGTGCAACAACACCGTGCAGTTGTATTACGACGGCCGTCGGTGGTGGATACTGAGCCTTCTGCGCGAGGATGAACGATAAATGATCGGAGCGAATACGTACAAACGTTCATGTTTTTTCGACACTCGCGGGAGTATGAAACGGTGCGGGTGCTATGATTATTGTTGGAGTGGATGTGACAGAAGGGCAAAACCACAGATTGTACGGAATTCACTCAGATTATCACAGATGTATCGTGGAACCCCGGTAGCAGCCGAGTACATTGACGGCGGAGAAGAAATCCAACGCTCGCTCACCGTGGCTGTAACAAGCTGGCTTCGACTGCGCGGATGTGATGGAGAGCAGTGAGCTCGTCCTCCGTGTGAATCCATGTTCATCCGAGGAAGCTGTGCATAGCTCCGAAAGTCCGGTGGATTTTCTTACCTTACAAAATTGGCTGAAAGAAGCATTCATACACAGTCTTTTCCGTTCAGATCCAGTATGAGGTACATGATGATGCAATCGTTACGCAGAATCGCCGGAATCGTCTCGCTGCTCGCCGTGCTCGCGGTGATCTCGGGTTGCGGCGGAAGTTCGACCGCGGTGTCGTCCTACGAGGCGGCCAAGCAGGCGGAACTCGCGCAGGTCAAGGCAGGTCGCTTCGACAGCGGCCGCATGTGGACCTTCGATTATCCGCCGCTCGACTACTTCGCCGAGGCCTATGGCTTCCGTCCCGACAACTCTTGGATGGAGGATGTGCGCCTCTCCTCGCTGCGCATGAGCACCGGCTGCTCGGCCGCCTTTGTCAGCGCCGACGGCCTGGTGATGACCAACCATCACTGCTCGCGCACAGCGCTGGTGGACATTCAAAAGGACGGCGAGAAGTTGCTCGACAGCGGATTTTTCGCCGAGACGCCGGGTGATGAGCGCAAAGTGCCGAAAGTGTATTTCGACCAGCTCGTGGAAATCCGCGACGTCACCAAGGACGTGCATGCGGTGATGGACGCGGCCGCATCGGACAAGGATGCCATCGCGGCACGTGATGCGAAAATCAAGGAGATTCAGGAGAACGTCGAGAAGGACAGCAAGCTGCGCGCGCAAGTCGTGACGCTGTACAACGGTGGCAAGTACTCGCTGTATCTCTACAAGCGCTACAGCGATGCGCGCATCGTGTTCGCTCCCGAGCTGCAGGCCGCGCATTTCGGCGGTGAGTACGACAACTTCACCTATCCGCGTTACGGCCTGGATGTGACCTTTTTCCGTCTGTACGATGACGATGGCAAGCCGGTGAAGCCCGTCAACTGGTTCGAATGGAGCAAGGCCGGTGCGAAAGAGGACGAGTTGGTGTTCGTGGTGGGCAACCCGGGCAGCACCAATCGTCTGAGCACCACCGAGCAACTCGAATACTACCGCGACGTGCAGTATCCCGCCGTATTCCAGCTCATCAACGATCGCATGGAGGTGCTGCTGCGCTACTCGGAATTGAACCCCGCCAAGCGTGACGAACTGCGCACCGATTTGCTCAGCATGTCGAATTCGCAGAAAGCGTACATGGGTCGCCTCGATGGTCTGCGCAACGACGTGCTGATGGCACGCCGCCGCGATTTCGACCGGCAGTTCAAAGCCGCGGTGATGGCCAAGCCCGCGCTGGCCGCGAAATACGGGTCGGTATGGGACGATATTGCCACGACGCGCGCGCGTCTGCGCACCGTGGCCGGCGAACTCTACGGTTTGCGTCCGGGCGGACTCGGCGTGTCCGACCATTTCTCGAAGGCCGGATCGTTGGTGCGCTTGGTGTTGGAAAGCGCCAAACCCGATGCCGAGCGTCAGAAGCCGTACAAAGCCGACGCCATCGAGCTGACCAAGCGCACACTGGGCAAGCCGGTGAGCAGTGACAAGGCGCTGGAGCAACTTGTGCTCGAGCGTCAATTCGGCATGATGGTGAAGATGCTGGGTGCGAACGATCCCGTGGTGCTCAAGGCTCTGCAAGGCCGTCCGGCCACGGAAGCCGCACGTGCCATGCTGGCGTCGACCGTGTTGGGTGATTCGCTCAAGCTGGCCGCGCTGATTGCCGGCGCACCTGCGAGCATCGAACAGTCCGACGATCCTTTCATCGTGCTTGCACGCATGGCTGTGCCGCGCTTCGAAGCTGCTGCCGCGGTGAGCAACGAGGTGAGCGCCTCGGATCAGGTGAACCGCACGCTGCTGGGCCGCGCATTGTTCGATGTGTATGGCACCGCCATTCCGCCGGACGCCACGTTCACGCTGCGCATCGCCGACGGTATAGTGAAGGGCTACGAGTACAACGGCACCAAGGCGCCGGCGTTCACCACGTTCTATGGCATGTACGATCGTTTCCATTCCTTCCCCGGACAGGAAGCGTGGCACTTGCCGCAGCGCTGGCAGAATCCCCCCGCGTCCTTCAATCTCGCCACGCCCATGGATTTCGCCTCCACCAACGATATCATCGGTGGCAACTCCGGCAGTCCGATGATCAACAAGGAGCGGCAGATCGTGGGTTTGATTTTCGACGGCAATATCGAGAGTCTGCCCGGCGACTTCATTTTCGCCGAGGACATGGGCAATCGCACCGTATCGGTGCACAGCTCGGGCATACTCGAAGCCGTTCGCCATATTTTCAAGGCCGAGCGTGTGGCACGCGAGCTTGAGAGTGGCAAAATGCAGTAGCAGATAGCTGGCTCCGCTCCGGTAGCGAAGTCGAGAGCAACAGATCGCACGGATGGAGTGCGGATTGGCACAGAGCAAGCTGTGAGCAATCCCACCCGATCCGTGCGATTTGTGTTTTTACTTTTTCTCACCACAAGCGCAACTTCCACCACACAGCATCGTATCGGTTTCGATGCGACACTCGGCGCAATCTCGATGCCCGCGCCCATTCCATCCGCATTCCGGTTTTTCGTACATTTCATATTACTCCTTTCGGGGAGCATCGAGCGCTGACAACCCTTTCACTTACAGGATATCGTATGCGCAGAACGCTACACAACGGTTTGTACCTGCTCCTGGCCACGCTGTTTATTATCGGCTGTGGCGGCACGCAGGAATTGACTCCGTACGAGCAACAGAAGCAGCAGGAACTGGCGAAAATCGAAGCCGGCCGTTTCGACAATGGCCGCATGTGGACCTTCGATTATCCGCCGATGCAGTATTTCAAGGAGCAGTACAACTTCACGCCGAATCAGGAATGGATGGACGACGTGCGCATGTCGGCGCTGCGTTTTGCCACGTACTGCTCGGCTTCCTTCGTGAGCGAGGACGGTCTGGTGATGACCAATCATCATTGCGGCCGCGACGCGGTGGAAGCCGTTTCGCGTGAGGGCGAGAACCTGACCCGCGACGGCTTCATCGCCATGACGCTCGAAGACGAGCGCAAGGTGCCCGAGTTGTTTGTCGAGCAGCTGGTGGAAATTCGCGACGTCACCAACGAAGTGAATGCCGCGATCGACGCCGTGACCGGCGATACGGAAAAACTGAAGGCGCGTGATGCGAAGCTGGAGGAACTCGAAGGCAAGATCGCCGAAGAAACCGGCAATCGCTGCCAGCTCGTGACCTTCTTCAACGGCGGCAAGTACTCGGCCTATGTGTTCAAGCGTTACGACGACGTGCGCCTCGTGTTCTCGCCCGAATTGTCCTTGGGCTTTTTCGGTGGCGATGACGACAACTTCACCTATCCGCGATACACCCTGGATTGCAACTTCTTCCGCGTGTACGGCGAGGATGGCAAGCCGCTGAAGACGAAGCATTTTTACAAATGGAGCGCCAATGGCCCGAAGGAAGGCGAACTCGTGTTCACCGTGGGCAATCCCGGCAGCACCAGCCGTCTGAGCACCAGCGACCAGCTCGAGTTCAATCGCGACATTCAGTTCCCGTGGATTTCCGGCCTGCTCGACGATCAGGTGGATGTGCTGAAGACCTACATCGCCAAGCATCCCGAGAAAAAGGACGAGATGATCAATCAGGTGTTCAGCCTGGCCAACGGTCAGAAGGCCTACAAGGGGCAGCTCGAAGGCCTGCGCAACGACGTGCTGATGCAGCGTCGCAAGGATTTCGACGCGAAGTTCCGCGCCAAAGTCATGGCGGATCCGTCGCTGAAAGCCAAGTACGGTCATCTTTGGAACGAGATCGCCGAATCGCGCGCCAAGGTGCGCGCCGTGGCGCCGGATTTGCTCGGCATGCGTTTCGAAATGCTGAGCGTGCCGGAATATTTGACTCAGGCCATGAGTCTTGCCCGTCTGGTGGTTGCGCTTGATAAACCCGAAGAGGAGCGCGCAAAGCAGTACAAGGGCGACGCGTTGAAGCTGACCATTCGCAACATGAGCAAGTTCAAGGCGCCCGATATGGAAATGGAGCGCATGGTGCTGGCCAAAAAACTCGGACAGATGGTGAAATGGCTGGGTGATGGCGATCCCCTCGTGCAATTCGCTCTCAAGGGTCAGACGCCCGAGCAGGCGGCGCAGCGTTTGCTGAACGAGACCATGCTGAAGGATTCCGTGCGCTTCATGGAATTCGCCGCGGGCTTCCCCGAGTCCATTCGCAGTTCCAACGATCCTCTCGTGGTCATCGCCCGCATGGCCGTGCCGCGTCAGCAGGCCGCGCAGAAGGTGCAGCAGGAATTCGCCGCGCGCGACGAAGTGAACAACGCGCAGCTCGGTCGTGCACTGTTCGAAATCTACGGCACCTCCATTCCTCCCGATGCCACGTTCACGCTGCGCATCAGCGACGGTGTGGTGGAAGGGTATGAGTACAACGGCACGAAGGCGCCGGCATACACGACGTTCTACGGCATGTACGACCGTCACTTCTCCTTCCCGGGCGACGAGCAGTGGGCACTGCCCGAGCGTTGGCTCAATCCGCCGGCGGGTTTCAACATGAGCACGCCGCTGAACTTCGTGTCCACCAACGACATCATCGGTGGCAACTCCGGTAGTCCGCTCATCAACCGCAACAAGGAAGTGGTGGGTCTGGCATTCGATGGCAACATCGAGAGTCTGCCGGGCGAATTCATTTTCGCGCCCGAGATGGGCAATCGCACCGTGTCTGTGCACAGCGCGGGCATGATCGAAGCGATCAACCACATCTACAAGCTGGATCGCCTCGCGAAGGAATTGCGCGCGGGACGCATCGGCAACTGATAACGCGGAACACGCGTGTGCGAACGGGCGCGGGGCGAGGCCTCGCGCCCGTTTCGCATTCGTCACACCCGCTGCGCGCAGCGGGGTCGATGGACTGCTCGCCTGATGCCTTCGCCATTCACGATTTCCGTGTATATTTGGGAATGACCGAGGCAATGCACGCGGTGATACAGGGTCTTGTCCAGGGTGTCGGTTTTCGTTGGTTTGTCCTGCGGAACGCCGAGGCGCTCGGGCTGTGCGGTTGGGTACGAAACCGGCCTGATGGTTCGGTGGAGGTGCTGGCGCACGGTCCACGTGCGGCACTGGAGCAGTTGCTGCGGGATCTGCGCGTGGGTCCACGCTCGGCGCACGTGCGCGATGTGCGCGTGGATTGGCCGTCGGTCGGTGAACAGTGTTCCACTTTCGAGGTTCGTTGAGCATGCATCCATTTCGAGTGGGTTTGGGCTACGACACGCACCGTCTGGCGGCGGGGGAGTCGCTGGTGCTGGGGGGCGTGACCATACCCTCCGATTTCGGCACCGTGGCGCATTCCGACGGCGATGTGCTGTTGCACGCGATCTGCGATGCCCTGCTCGGCGCAGCCGCCCTGGGCGATATCGGAGAACATTTTCCCGACACCGATGCGCAGTACAGAGCTGCGTCGAGTGTGGATTTGCTGCGCGTCTGCGTGCGGCGCATCGGCGAGGCCGGCTGGACGGTAGGCAATATCGACGCCACGCTGGTGCTGGAGCGCCCGAAAATCCTGCCCTACAAGTCCGCGATGCGCGCCTGCATTGCCGAGGCCTGCGGTGTGCCGGAGGATGCGGTGTCGCTGAAGGCAACCACGGCCGAGCGCATGGGATTTGTGGGACGAGGCGAAGGGGTGGAAGCGCATGCCGTCGCCATGCTGTACAGGAAGGCCTGAGGACGCATGGAGGAATTGATCGCGTGGCTCTCCAGTGTCGATGCGCTGTGGCTGTACGTCATTGTCTTTGCCGTGGCATATCTGGAGAATATTTTCCCACCGTTTCCAAGTGATGTGGTCGTGGTATTTGTCGGGTCGCTCGTAGCCATCGGCAAAGGGACGCTGGCGTTGACCGTGATAGCGGCCACAGCGGGCAGCACGTTGGGCTTCGTCACCATGTACTGGCTGGGCTATCAGTTCGGCGAGAGGGTGTTGGAGGCGGGCCGCATCAAATTCATTTCCCACGAGCTGATACAAAAGGTGCACGCCTGGTTTGGCCGCTACGGTTACTGGGTGGTCATCGCCAACCGCTTCCTTTCGGGAACGCGGGCGGTGATCAGCTTCTGCACCGGCATCGCCGAAATGAATCTCGTGATCACCACCATACTGTCGGCCGCGAGCGCGCTGTTGTGGAACAGCATCCTGGTTGCATCGGGCTATGCGGTGGGCGACAACTGGCGCATGATCGGCGATTACATGGACACATACAGCCGCATCATCACCGTGGTGGTACTGCTGGCGCTGGCCATCTGGGGAGTGCGCGTGTGGTGGAAATCGCGTGCGCGCCGGAACGGCGATGCGAACGGCAAGGAGACGGTGTGATGGCCGAGTGGCTGTACGGCATCGATGTGGCGCTGTTCCGCTTCGGCAACAGCATGCTGGCCAATCCGGTGGGGGATGTCTTTTTCCCATTCATCACCGAAGTCAAGAATTTCTACATCATCTACGCGGTGACGCTCATTGCATTGATGGTATTCGGCAAGAAGCGAGGCGTCATCACCGTGGCGTTGCTCCTGCTCACCATCACCATCAGCGATCAACTCAGCAGCTTCGTGGTCAAGCCGCTGTTTGGACGCCTGCGTCCCTGCCACACGCTGGAGGATGTACGTTTGCTGGTTGGCTGCGGGGGAGGGAAGTCCTTTCCCTCGTCGCATGCCACGAACAATTTCGCCATGGCGGTACTGGTGGCGCATTTCTATCCCGTGGCACGTCCGTGGCTGCTGCTCTGGGCGGTATTGGTGGCGTTTTCGCGCGTGTACGTGGGTGTGCACTATTTTTCCGATTTGCTCGGAGGCGCGCTGCTGGGCACCGCTGTGGCGGCGGGAGTGGCGTGGAGTTATGAACGCATCGCCCCGTTGCTGCGGCAATGGCGCGAACAACGGAGGACGAAGCCGGCATCATGAAAATCATTACGCGAAACGATTACATGGCGCGCACCGCGCTGCAGCCGTTTTCGCGGCGCACGTTGCTGCTGCTCGCCGCGCTTGCGGGCGTCTTGCTCGCCGCCTCGTTTCCCCCCATTCCTTTCGGCTATTTCGCCTTCATCGCCTTCGTGCCGTTGCTTTACGTACTCGAGCAGCAGCGCTATGCGGCGGGCGCGTTCCGCTACGCGTATCTGGCATTTCTCATCGCCAATTTCGGTACCATTTATTGGATCAGCGGTTGGGCGGGCGACGATCCCTGGTTGAAAGTCGCTGGCGTGGTGGTGAACTTCGTCCATCCGCTGCTGTTCACCATTCCCTCGCTCGCTCTGTACTTCATCCGTCGGCGCCTGGGCCCGCTTGTCATGGCCGCGGGATTTCCCTTCGTGTGGACCACCTGGGAGTGGCTGGCGCATTTACCCGAACTGTCGTTCCCATGGATGGTGCTTGCGAACACGCAGACCTACAATCAGCTCTCCATACAGTTCATCACCGCCACAGGCAGTTTCGGTATCACATTCTGGGTTGCCTGCATCAACGCGTTGTTGTACGTGCTTGCGCGGCAGTTGCAGAAGAAAGATTGGACATGGAATTCGCGTCCGGCGCTGCTTACGCTCGCCGTATTCCTGTTGCTGCAAGCGGCGCCGTTGTTGCATGGCGTGGCGGTGCGCGAGGCCCGCGTGGACGAGGGCGGCACACTGCGCGTCGGCATCATCCAACCCGACGTGGATCCTTACGACAAGTGGGGGAGCGGCGAAACGCCGATGATGAAGCTGCGCGGCCTGCTGCGGCTGTACGATTCGCTGGCTGCGTTCCGTCCGGATGTGGTGCTGCTGCCGGAAACGGCCATTCCTTTCCGCATACTCCAACCCTCGTTCGCAGAAGAGTGGAATGCCCTGCGGCGGCATATCGACAGCGTGGGCGTGCCGCTGCTCAGCGGCTTCCCGCACACCGTGTTCTATACCGACGCGGCCACTGCTCCGGGCAGCGCACGGCAGATATCGGGCACAGATATCCGTTACCACGACTTCAACTCCGCCTTGCTTGCGCAGCCGGGCGATGGCATGCCGCAGATTTACAAGAAGTCGCGCCTCACGCCGCTGAGCGAGCGCATACCATATCTCGATGCGCTACCGTTTTTGCAGGATGCACTCACCTGGGGTGTGGGCATCAGCAACTGGGGGTTGGGGAATGATACCACTGTGCTGCGCCTCCGCACGGCGCGGGGGGAGGTCGGCCTCTGGCCCATGATCTGCTACGAAACGCTGTATCCCTCGTTCGTGGCGGGCTTCGCCGCGCGCGGCGCGCAGGCCTTCGCGGTGATCACCAATGACGGATGGTTCGGTCCGACATCAGGTCCGTACCAACTTCAGCGCTACACCGTGCTGCGGGCCATTGAGAATCGCCGCGATGTGGCGCGCTGCGCCAACAACGGCATCAGCTGTTTCATTTCGGCCTATGGCGATGTATGGGACGAGACCGAGCTGTACACGCGCACGGCCATTGTGTCCACCATTCGAACGAGTACCGAAAGCACCTTTTACACCCGGCATGGCGATTGGCTGCCCATTGGCACCACCGTGGCCAGCGGTTTGCTGCTGTTGCTGTCGGTGATCGTCATCCATTACAGGAAGTGATATCATGAGCATAGATCTTCGAAGCGATACCGTCACTCGCCCCACGCACGCCATGCTCGAAGCCATGATGCGGGCGCCCGTTGGCGATGATGTGTATGGCGAGGATCCCACGGTCAACGCCTTGCAGGAGCACGTGGCGGCGCTGTTCGGCAAAGAGGCGGCGCTGTTCACGCCCACGGGCGTGCTCGCCAATCAGATTGCCATCAAGGCATGGACCGTGCCGGGCGACGAGGTGCTGGTGGAACGCGAGGCGCACATTTTTCGATACGAAACCGGCGCTCCTGCCATGATGTCCGCCGTGCAGTTGCATCCCTTGCCGAGCACACTCGGTGTGCTCGATCCCGCGCAGGTGCTGGCCGCAGTGCGGCCGAGCGATTATTACTATCCGCGCACCGCGCTTCTCTGCATCGAAAACACACACAACCGCTGGGGTGGTACGTTGTATCCCATCGAGCAGCTGCGCGCTCTGGCCGCCGCCTGCCGCGACGCCGCGCTGCCGCTGCATCTCGATGGCGCGCGGATATGGAACGCGCATGTGGCCTCGGGCACTCCGTTGCACGAGTACGGCGCGTTGGTGGACAGCATAGCCGTGTGTTTTTCCAAAGGACTTGGTGCTCCGGTGGGATCGATGCTGCTGGGGTCGCGCGAACTGATCACACGCGCGCACAAATTCCGCAAGATTTTCGGCGGAGGAATGCGCCAGGCCGGCGTGTTGGCTGCGGCGGCCATGCATGCGCTGGGCGAACACCTGCCGCTGCTGGCCGTGGATCATGCGCGCGCGCGCCGCTTTGCCGCGGCATTGCAGGGTTGCGGCCGCGTGCGTGTGGATATGGCGCGTGTGCAGAGCAACATGGTGCTGCTGGAATTTCCGGAAGGCGGCACAGATGCGGGTGTGGCGCTGGAGCGCCTTGCTGGCCGAGGCGTGCTGATCGGCCGCGGCATGGGCAATGCGCTACGGGCCGTGTTTCACCTCGATCTCACCGATGCGCAGGTGGACGAAGCCTGCGCGATATGTCAGGAGGAATTCGCATGAGCACCGACCCGGGCGCGATCTTTCGCCACAGCCACCCGCTACGGGTGCGCTCCTATCACGTGGACCGTCAGAACGTGGTGCACAATCTCTGGTATTTCTACTACTTCGAGGAGGCGCGCGTGGAGTATGTGCGCGCGATCGGCATGGCTATCGACGAAGGCACCTTTGTCACGCACGACAAATTTTTTGTGGTGCGCAACACCTGCGATTACGCCGCACCCGCGCTGTACGATGAGTTGCTGGACATACGTACACGCGTATCGGCGGTGGGGAACAGCAGCATCACCTTCGAGCATGTGGCGCTGAAAGCGGATGGAAGCGTGGCCGCGCGCGGCACGCATGTGCTGGTGCATGTGGATGAACAAACGAATACGCCATCGCCCGTGCCCGAGCATTTACGGGCACTGATCGAGAGCTACGAAGCGCAGGGGCGGGACTGACCCGCCCCCGCAAACGGAGAGTTATTCGGGGAGCAGCACCGCGCAGGCCACCACGGTCGTCCAGAGACCGAGCTTGCCTTCGGCGGATTGAGTGACGTTGAAGGATTTGAACAGCTTGCCCGAGGCCTTGTACAATTGCTCGCGCTCGTCCCAGGCCTTGTCCGGATCGAAGTCCACACCCAGTGTCGTAGCGAGCATGGTGGCCGCGAGGTCCTCGGCGTAATCGCCGGCGACTTTCTGCGTTTCACCGAAGGGATGATGTTCGGAGAGGTAGCCGTAGGTGGTGCCGTCGGTGGGAATGGCGACGCCGATGGACGCGGCGACGAGTCGGTTCCACTCGTTGGTGGCATTGCGCGCCATCACCACGAAGGTGATCTGCCCCGGTTCCAATTCCTTGAGACCAACCTGCTTGCTGATTTTCTTGCAATTCGGCGGATAGATACTGGACACCGTGACCAGGTTTTGCTGCTCGAGATCGGCGTCACGCAGAGCCAACTCGAACGATTGCAGATAATCCTTGTGCCTGCCGACACCCTTGGTGAAGAAAATGCGCTTCGGTACGAACACCCTGGCTTCCTCCTGTGTATGCGCGTGAGCGGTGAAAAGAAATTATTGACGAACAATCTTGATGAAGCGAAGCTTCCCGACGCGCACAATCACCTCGTCGCCATCGGGTACCGGCGCACGGGGATCGGTGATGCGCTGCTCGCCGACGCTGACAGCGGATTGCTGCATGAGTCGGCGTCCTTCGCCCTTGGACTGGACGAGTCCGGCCTCGCAGAGAATATCGAGTAGCAATGTATCACTCGCGCGATCAAGAATAAACGTTTCCACGTCCTCGGGAGCCATTTTATTTTTGATCACACGATCGAAATGCGCTTCGGCAGCTTCGGCCGCCGGAGCGTCGTAGTAGGCGGCCACGATGGTGCGGGCGAGTTCGCGTTTGAAATCGCGGGGATTTGCTCCCGCTTCCATTTCGCGACCGACTGCAGCCACGCGCTCGGCGGGCACGTCGGTGACGAGGCGGAAGTAGGGGAGAATCATCGTGTCGGGAATGGACAGCGTTTTGCCGTACATGTCCTCGGGTGTATCGTTGAATGCGATGTAGTTGTCGAGGGACTTGCTCATTTTCTCCACGCCGTCGGTGCCTTCGAGCAGCGGCATGGTGAGAATCACCTGCGGCGACTGACCGTACTCGCGCTGCAGTTCCCGACCCACGAGCAGGTTGAATTTCTGATCGGTACCGCCCAATTCCACATCGGAACGAATCGCCACCGAATCCATGCCCTGCGCGAGGGGGTAGAGGAATTCGTGTATGGAAATGGGCTCCTGCTTGCGGTAGCGCTTCTCGAAATCGTCTCGTTCGAGCATGCGGGCAACGGTGTAACGCGCGGCGAGCTTGATCACATCCTCGAAGGTCATCGGCGCGAGCCAATCCGAATTGTAGCGGATGTGCACGCGTTCGATGTCGAGAACTTTGGCCGCCTGCTCGAAATAGGACTGCCCGTTGGCGCGCGTCTCATCCAGTGTGAGCGAGGGACGCGTCTTGCTCTTGCCCGTGGGATCGCCGATCATGCCGGTGAAATCACCGACGATGAGAATGGCCTGGTGACCGAGGTCCTGGAAATGGCGCAGTTTGCGCAGCACCACCGAATGACCGAGATGCAGGTCTGGCCGACTGGGATCGCATCCCAGTTTGACGTTGAGGGCTGTGCCGGTGCTTGCGGCATGTTCGAGCTTCCGGACCAGTTCCTCTTCGGGAAGTATCTCCGATACCCCGCGGCGGATGAGATCCATCTGTTCGTTGATGGGGGGAAAATGGGTAGGTGTCACCTGTCGCGTTCCATCTCGCGCTGAATATCGCGCGTTTTGAGTGATTCCCGCTTGTCGTAGAGTTTCTTGCCTTTGCAGATGCCCAATTCGATTTTCACATGCCTGCCGAGAAAGTAGACCTGCAACGGTATGAGAGTCAGGCCCTTCTCGTTGGTTTTCTGCGCCAGCTTGAGGATTTCCTTCCGCCTTGCCAGAAGTTTGCGCACGCGCACGGGATCGTGATTGAAAATATTTCCTTTCTCGAAGGGGCTGATGTGCATGTTGTGGAGGTACAGCTCGCCTTTGTCGATGGCGGCATAACTGTCCTGCAAATTGACCTTGCCCGCGCGTATGGATTTCACCTCGGTGCCGCGCAACACAATGCCCACCTCGAGCGTGTCCAGCACATGGTACTCGTGCCGCGCCCGACGGTTGATCAAGATACTTTTCACTGCCTCGTTCGGCGTCGGCATGGGTGGAATACCTGAAGATTCATCAGAACTTTCGAGTATCTAATGAAAAAAGATGCGGGGGAAATTGCAAACGAACGGCGCTCTAACTATATTAGTCTGTTACGGATGATGTGGGGCGACCCGCATTTTTTGTTATGGTGGAAGCAAAAACGGACATAGCGCAAACCATGGAAGCGCTGGTGGAAACCAGCGGCGCCCATGTGGTGGACATCACGTTCCGCAGGGCCGGTCAGCGCACCGTTGTCGATGTGTACACCGACACCGAAGAGGGCATCGGCAGCGAGATGCTGGCCGATATCAATCGCGCCCTTTGCGCGACGGCCGACGAGCGCGGCTGGTTCGGTGGCGCCTACACCATGAACGTTTCCTCCCCGGGTCTCGACCGTCCACTGCGCTACGCCTGGCAGTATCGCCGCCACGCGGGCCGTGAAGTGGAACTCGTCATCCGTGAGGGCGAGAGCAGCGCCACCGTCGTCGGCGAAATCGTCGCGGCCAGCGACCAATCGGTGGAACTTCGTGTCGACGACGCGAGCCGCGTCGTCCCGTTCGCCGATATCGAACGCGCAATGATACTCATTTCCCTTTGATCAGTACCAGGAACACCACCGTGCCGGAAGCAGGAGTACAGCAATGAGCCGAATGAATTCAGAGATCGTCGAATCGTTCAGCCAGATGGTCCGCGAAAAAGGAATCGATCGCGACCGTCTCGTCTCGGTGATCGAGGACATTTTCGGAATGATGGTCCGCAAGAAATACGGGCCGGAAGCCAACTTCGAAATCGTTGTCAACATGGACAAGGGCGATATCGAAATCTTCCTCATCCGCGAAGTGGTGGATACCGTCGAGGATCCCACGCTGCAAGTGGATATTGAAACCGCGCGGAATAAATCGGGCGAGGAACTCGAAGTGGGCGAGGAATTCGTGGAAATCATCGACCTGGCGGAATTCGGCCGTCGATTGGTGTCCACCGCCAAGCAGAATCTCAACCAGCGCATCAAGGAAATCGAGAAGGACCTCATTCACGACGAATACGCCGACAAGGTGGGTGATATCGTGGTGGGTGATGTGTATCAGGTGCGCCGCAACGACGTGCTGATCAATCACAACCGCACGGAATTGCTGCTGCCGAAATCCGAGCAGATAGCCAAGGAACGCTACCGCAAGGGCGATGTGATTCGCTGCGTGGTCAAGGAAGTTGTGCGCAAGGGCAGCGGCATGCCCATGGTCATCGTGTCCCGCGCCGACAATCTCTTTCTCCAGAAGCTGTTCGAGCAGGAAATTCCCGAGATTTACGATGGAGTGATCTCCATTCGCAAAATCGCCCGCGAGCCGGGCGAGCGTGCGAAGGTGGCGGTGGAGTCGCATGACGACCGCATCGACGCCGTGGGCGCCTGCGTGGGCATGAAAGGCGTGCGCATCCACGCCATCGTGCGGGAACTCAACAACGAGAACATCGACGTGATCAACTACACCGAGGATCCCTTCGTGTTCATTCAACGCGCCCTGGCTCCCGCGAAGCTCATGGACATCAAGCTCGACCGCGCAACACGCAGCGCGCGTGTGCATGTGGACACCGAGCAGGCTTCGCTGGCCATCGGCCGCAACGGACAAAACATCCGCCTCGCTTCCGAACTCACGGGCTTCCGTATCGAGATCGTCAAGGAAGGCGAGGAAATCACCAAGACCATGGCCGAGTACGAGATCGATCTCGCGGAATTCGTGCCCGAGTTCGGCGAGGAGCTGATCAACAGCTTCATCAGCGCCGGCTACCGCACGGCCAACGACATCATTCTCGCTCCCGTGTCCGATATTCTCTCCAAAGTCCCTGGTATCACCATCGAACGCATCAACGACGTGGTGATAGAAATGAAGAAGGCATTTGCCGACGAAGACTAGGCAGCGGCGGAGCACCTGTTCTCTCACTAATGTAATCTGGCGGCATGGCTGTAACTGACAAGAAAACTCGCTTGTACAAGGTCGCGAAGGAGTACAATCTCTCTCACGAGACACTCATCGATTTCCTTATCAAGAAGGGCTGTGATGTGAAAAATCACATGTCCATCATCGATGAGGATATGATGGAACTCATCGAGCGGCACTACAAGAAGGAACGTACCGACGCCGAGCGGCACGAACGCAAGCGCAAGGAGTTCGACGAACTCGATCGCAAGCGCCGCGGCGAGGAGAAGAAGGACGAGGAGGCCGAAGCGGCCGCACCCGTGCCGGAAGCTCCCGTTCCCGCCGAGGTGGCCGAACCCGTCGTGGAGGAAATTCCCGCTCCAGTCGTAGAGGAGCCCGTCGTCGAGGAAATCGCGCCCGCTCCCCAGCCCGAACCCGAAGTGGTGGAGCTTCCCGCGCCTGTCGAAATTCCCGCTCCCGCAGAGGTGGTTGCCGAGACTCCCGCCGAAGTGGAGGTTGTTGCGGAAACGGTGAGCGAAGTTGTCGGCGCCGACATCCCCGCCGAGGCTCCCGCCGTGGAAGCACCCGCGGCGCAACCCGAAGTCGCCGAGAGCGAGGAGCAGAAGACGGTCAGGAAAAAAGCCAAGAAAGAGGAACTCGATCTCTCGATCGAGGCCGCCGTGCCGAAAATGCGCGGCCTGACCGTGAAGGGCAAGATCGATCTCAACGCCGCGGCAGCCGCCGCCGCCGAGCGCGGGAAAAAGGAAACCCGCGCGGATGGCACGACCGGAAGCAGCACTACCGGTGGCGACGAGCATCCCAAGCGGAAGAAAAAGAAAAAGAAGAAAGAAGTGGGCACTGTGCGCCCCGCCGGCACCGAAGAGCCGTTGGATGCCGAAGCGCGGAAGAAGCTCGCGAAAAAGGGCGCGCTCAAGAAGGGCAAACCCCGCGAAGTGGATCAGGCCGAAGTGGCCAGCGCGATCAAGAAAACCATCGCCTCCATGTCCGATTTCGGCACCGCAACCCAGCGCGCTGCTTTGCGCAAGCGCAAACGCGCCCGCCGCGAGGAAGAACAGACGCGCGAATTCGAACAGCTCGAGCGCGAGAAGAAAACGCTGCGCATTTACGAATACGCCACCGTAAGCGAAATTGCCTCGCTCATGAATGTGAACGTCGGGCAGGTGATCCAATCGCTCATCGGTCTTGGCGTGATGGCGTCCATCAACCAGCGCCTCGACATGGAAGTGATCGAGCTGGTGGCCACCGAATTCGGTTTCGAATTGCAACCGCATGAGGAATTCGCCGAGGACGAGCTGGTGGATACCATCGAGGATGCGGAAGAAACACTTGCTGCACGACCGCCCATCGTCACTATCATGGGTCACGTGGATCATGGAAAAACCAAGCTGCTCGATTTCATCCGCAAGAGCAACGTGGTGGCGGGCGAGAGCGGCGGCATTACCCAGCATATCGGTGCCTACACGGTGACGCTGGAATCCGGCCGTAAAATCACCTTCCTCGATACGCCGGGTCACGAGGCCTTCACCGCCATGCGCGCCCGCGGCGCCCAGGTCACCGATATCGTGGTGCTGGTTGTCGCGGCCGACGACAGCGTGATGCCGCAAACCGTCGAAGCCATCAGCCACGCGCAAGCGGCCAAGGTGCCCATCGTGGTGGCGCTGAACAAAATCGACAAGCCCGAGGCCAATCAGGACAAGGTCAAGCAGCAGCTTGCCGACCGCGGCCTGCTTGTGGAAGAGTGGGGCGGCCGCTACGGCTGCGTGCCCATTTCGGCGAAGGAAGGTACCAATGTCGAGGATTTGCTCGAGCGCATTCTGCTCGAAGCCGACATTCTCGAACTCAAGGCCAATCCCGACCGCGAGGCCCGTGGCACCATTATCGAGGCCGAGCTGGACAAGGGCAAGGGTATCATCGCCACCGTGCTCGTGCAGAAAGGCACGCTGCGTGTGGGCGACTCCTTCGTGGCGGGCAATGAATACGGCAAGGTGCGCGCAATGATGGACGAGCGCGGCAACCGCGTGGACGCCACCACGCCTGCCACTCCGGTGCAGGTGCTGGGCTTCAACGGCGTGCCGCAGGCGGGTGATGCCTTCACGGTGGTCGAGAGCGAGCGCAAGGCGCGCGAGATCGCCACCACGCGCCAGCAGATCAAGCGCGAAAGCGATTTCCGTCGCGTGCGCCGCAAAACCCTGGACGATATTTCCGAGCAGATCAAACTCGGCGGCGTGCAGGACCTTGCCATCGTGGTCAAGGGCGATGTGGACGGCTCCGTCGAAGCGCTGTCTGATTCGCTGCTCAAACTCTCTACCGGCGAGGTGCGCATCGACGTCATCCACAAGGGCGTGGGCGCGATCTCCGAGTCCGATGTGTTGCTCGCCAGCGCATCCAACGCCATCATCATCGGTTTCCGCGTGCGTCCGAATCTCAACGCGCGCAAGCTCGCCGAGAGCGAGGAAGTGGACATCCGGAATTACGAGATCATCTACGACGCCATCGAGGATGTGCGCAGCGCGCTCGAAGGCATGCTGCGTCCGGAAATTTCCGAGCGTATCATCGCCACCGTGCTCGTGCGCGAAGTGTTCCGCATCTCCCGCGTGGGTTCCATCGCCGGTTGCTACATGCAGGACGGCAAGATCAACCGCAACAACCGCGTGCGTCTGCTGCGCGATGGCATCGTCATGTTCACGGGTTCGATCAGTTCGCTCAAGCGCTTCAAGGACGACGTCCGCGAAGTCGATGCGGGCTTCGAATGCGGTATCAGTCTCGATGGATTCAACGATTTGAAGGTGGGCGATGTGATCGAGGCCTTCGAGAGTTTCGAAATCAAACGCTCACTGGACCAGGTGCACAAGTAGCATGTCCATTCGCACCGAACGTGTGGCGGCGGAAATCCGTCGCGTGCTGAGCGAAACGCTTGCGCGGGATATCGACACCGGCGACTTCGGTCTGCTGACCGTCACCGAGGTGTCGCTCTCCGCCGATCTGCGCAACGCCCGCGTGTTCGTCAGCCACTATCACAGCGGTAAGAGCAATCAGCAGGTGCTGGCGTTTTTCGAGCAATACGCCAAGGAATTGCGCATGGCCGTGGGACGCGGGGTTCGACTCAAGTTTACGCCCGAGCTGAAATTCGTCATCGACGAGTCGCTGGAGCGGGCCGAACGCCTCGAGCAATTGTTCAAGCAAATTCACGAGGACGAGAAAAACCGTTGACCGACGTGGAGGGATTCAATAGCGTCGATCGCTTCATTTCCCGCACCGGCGGGGTGCTCCTCGTGGACAAGCCGCGTGACTGGACGTCCTTCGACGTCGTGAAAAAGGTCCGCGGCATGCTGCGTGTCAAAAAGGTCGGCCACGCCGGCACACTCGATCCGCTCGCCACGGGTTTGCTCATTCTCTGTTCCTCGACGCTCACCAAACGTATCGATGCCTTCCAGGCGTTGCCCAAGGTCTACGAGGGCGTGCTACGCCTCGGCGCCGTCACCGCCAGTTACGACGCGGCGAGTGAGGAAAGCGACCACCGGCCCACCGACCATATCGAGGACGCCCGCATTCGCGAAGGCGCCGCGTTGCTGACCGGCAGCATCATGCAGTTGCCGCCCATGTTTTCGGCTGTCAAGGTGGATGGACAGCGTCTGTACAATCTCGCGCGTAAAGGTCTCGAAGTGGAGCGCAAGCAGCGGGAAGTAATGGTGCATTCCTTTGAACTCGGCCCTCGCGAAGGAGACGACGTGTCCTTTGTGGTGCATTGTTCGAAAGGCACCTATGTCCGCACCCTGGCGCACGACCTTGGCGCATGGCTGGGCTGTGGCGCCTATTTGCGCGAATTACGGCGCGTGGCCATCGGCGAATTTCATGTGGACGAAGCATGGAATATCGACCGCCTGCACGAGCAGGCGCAGGAATTGCGCAACCGCAGGCATGGCGAGGAGGCGGGATGATCGTCTGCCGTGATCTCGCGGAGTATCCACACGACCACGCTGTCGTGCTCACACTGGGCACCTTCGACGGCGTGCATCTCGGGCATGAGAAAATTCTCGAACGCGTGCTCTCTACGGCACGTACTCAGGCGTTGCCTTCCGTGCTGCTCACCTTCGATCCGCATCCGCGCGAGGTGATTGGCAGATCGGGAGGACCCACGTATCTGCTCAGCACCATAGAGGAACGCATCGAACGTATCGCCGCGCTTGGCATCGACACCTGCGTGGTGTTGCCCTTCACCCGCGATGTCTCCATGCTCGACGCGGCAACGTTTTTCCACGATTACTGTATCGGACGTCTCCATGCGCGACACATTGTCGTCGGCGTGGATCACGCTTTCGGCAAGGGTCGCTCGGGTACGGTGGACGAATTGCGTCGCCTCGGCGAGACGCATGCCGTGGATGTGCAGGTAGTGGGCGAGCGGCTTATGGACGGCGTGAAGGTGAGCAGCAGTGCCATTCGGCGGGCGTTGGGCGAGGGCATGCCGCGACAGGCCGCGCAGTTTCTGGGCAGGCCGTATTCCTTCACGGGTGTAGTGGTGCGCGGTGAAGGGGTGGGTTCGACGCTGGGCTTTCCCACGGCGAATATCGACGTGTCCCATCCGGGCAAGCTTCTGCCGAAACACGGTGTGTACGTGGTGGATGTGCATGTGTTGGACGAGAGTGGGGTAAGCGCTCCTCACGCCGGCGTGATGAACATCGGAATTCGTCCCACTGTCTCAGAACAGATGCATCTTTCACTGGAAGTTCATATTTTAGAATTTTCCGGCGATTTGTATGGAAATCGCCTTCGTGTGGATGTGCTCGACCGCCTGCGCGATGAAATCCGTTTCGACTCGCGCGAGCAGTTGCAGGCGCAAATCCGCTCCGACATCGAACGCGCCCAGGAATGGCGCGCACGCACATTGCAACGATAACGACATCATATAACTCAGTGTACCCAAGGAGAACACAATGCCGTTGACCACAGAACGCAAACTGGAGTTGATCAAGAAATTCGGTGACCATGAGAAGGATAGCGGGAAGCCGGAAGTGCAAATTGCCATCCTCACCGAAACGATCAACGGACTCTCGCCTCATTTCGAAGCATTCAAAAAGGACCATCACAGCCGTCGCGGGTTGTTGAAAATGGTCGGCAAGCGCCGTCGTCTGCTCGCTTATCTGCAGAAAGTGGACATGAACCGCTACCGCGCCATCGTCAAGGAACTCGAGCTGCGCAAGTAATGCGCCACCCCCATCGAGGGAACACATAAAAGAAGAAGGAAGATATGACAAGAAAAACAATTGAGATCGGCGGCAAGACCATGACGTTGGAGACCGGACGTTTGGCCCGACAGGCCTCGGGTTCGGTGCTCATCACGTTTGGTGAAACCATGGTGCTTTCCACTGTGGTCCTTGCCGATTCGCCGCGCGAGGGGATAGACTTTTTCCCCCTGAGCTGCGAGTACAGGGAAAAGATCTCCGCCGCAGGAAAAATCCCTGGTGGGTGGTTCAAGCGCGAAGGCAAACCGTCGGAGAAGGAAATTCTCTCCGCACGTCTCATCGATCGTCCCATCCGCCCGATGTTTGCGGATGATTTTCGCAACGAAGTGCAAATCGTCGCTTCGGTGTACAGCTCCGATCAGGAGAATGACGGCGACGTGCTCGCCGCCACGGCGGCCTCGGCCGCGCTCATGATCGCGGGTGCGCCGTTCGACGGTCCCATCGCCGAGGTACGTGTCGGCCGCGTGAACGGTGAGTTCGTGATCAATCCCACGTTCTCCCAGCTCAAGCTGGCTGATCTCGAACTGGTGGTGGCCGGTACCGCCGACTCCATTCTCATGGTGGAAGGCGAGTCCAAGCAGATTTCCGAGCGCGACATGCTCGATGCCCTGGCCTTTGGCCACAAGCATATCGCGGCCATCTGCGCTGCCATCAACGAGTTCGCCGCCGAGGCGGGCAAGCCGCGCATGGACGTGCAGGCACGCGAGCTGCCCGAGGGTCTCGAGCAGCGCATTCACGACTTGTGCTACACGCGCCTGTTCGAACTCGCCGGCACGGTGATGGAGAAGCAGGAGCGCGCGCAGGCCACCAAATTGATCTACGAGGAAGTGCAGGCCGCCCTCGCCGAAGAGTTTCCGGAGCAGGAAAAACTGATTTCCGGTATCGTGCACGATATCGAGAAAAAGGCCATGCGCCAGACCATTCTCGAAAAAGGCCAGCGCCTCGACGGCCGTGGCCTGACGGATGTGCGGCCGATCAGCAGCGAAGTGGGTCTGTTGTTCCGCGCGCATGGTTCGGCACTGTTCACCCGTGGCGAGACGCAGGCACTCATGAGCTGCACGCTGGGCACGAAATCCGACGAGCAGATCATCGACGGTCTGCTTGAGGAATTCCGCAAGCGCTTCATGCTGCACTACAACTTCCCGCCGTTTTCCGTGGGCGAAGTGGGCCGCTTCGGCTTCACCAGCCGCCGCGAAATCGGTCACGGCAATCTGGCCGAGCGTGCGCTCAAGGCCATGCTGCCGCCCGAAGAGGAATTTCCCTACACCATCCGCCTCGTGTGCGATATTCTCGAGTCCAATGGCTCGTCCTCCATGGCCACCGTCTGCTCCGGTTCGATGGCGCTCATGGATGCCGGCGTGCCCATTAAAAAGCCCGTGGCCGGTGTGGCGATGGGTCTGATCAAGGAAGGCGAGCAGGTCGCGGTGCTTACCGATATTCTCGGCAACGAGGATCATCTGGGCGACATGGACTTCAAAGTCGCTGGTACCGCCGATGGTATCACTTCCTATCAGATGGACATCAAGATCAAGGGCATCACCATCGCGATCATGGAAACCGCCCTCGAGCAGGCACGCCTGGCGCGTTTGCACATCCTCGAGCGCATGGCCGAGGCCATCACCGAGTCGCGTCCGGATCTCTCGCCCTATGCTCCGCGATTGACCACCATTTACATTCCGGTGGACATGATCGGTGCGGTGATCGGCCCGGGAGGCAAGCACATCAAGAACATCGTGGCCGAGAGCGGCGCCGAAATCAACATCGAGGATGATGGCCGCGTGATCATCGCTTCGGTGAACGGTGAAGCCAGCGAGAAAGCGGTGGAAATGATTCGTCGCATCACCGCTGTGCCCGAAGCGGGCGAAATCTACACCGGCCCGGTGAAGAAAATAGCGGACTTCGGCGCATTCGTGGAAATTCTTCCCGGCAAGGAAGGATTGCTCCACATCTCGCAAATCGACTACCGCCGCATTGGCTCGGTGGATGAGGTGCTGAAGGTTGGCGACATCGTCACGGTGAAGCTGCTGCGTGTCGAGGACAATGGCAAAATGGTTCTCAGCCGCAAGGCCTTGATGACTCCGCCCGAGGGCTATGAAGAAAAGCCCGAAGACAATCCGCCCCGGCGCAGTAGCGGTGGTGGTGGCGATCGTCACCGCCGCGGCGGAGGCCGAAACGACGGCGGTCGACGCTGATCGGACCAATTTCGCAACGACTCAATGGAGAACCCGATGTCCAAGGTCATTTTCATGATTTCCTACCCGATCCGGGAGGAAAAGCGTGACGAGTATCTCGAAACCATCGAGGCGCTCAAGAATTACCTCGTGCACGAGCGCAAGAAGAACTATTCGGTGTACGAAAGCATGACCAAGCCGAATACCTTCAACGAGGTGTATATCTGCGATTCGATGGAAGAGTACGATGCTCTCGAGGACGACGCCGACGATATCACCGATCAGCTGATCAACCGCATCGTTGACGAATTCGTCAAGGATGGAAAAACCGAGTACCGTACCCTCATCGAGGTCGCGTAGTGTTTTGCGGTGAGGCACTGTAGTCAAGGCAGTGCCTCACCATCCTGTCCTGCGCTTCGCGGAAGGGAGTATGTGAGCCCGTGAAGTTCTGCATGAACAATACCACCGCCAGTAGTCGTCCCCCCGGCGCCTGCACATACCCAGCCAGCGTGCTCACTCCACGCAGCGTCCCGGTTTTCATTCGCACGCCAGCCACGCGTTTTTCTCCCTGCAAACGGTTGCGCATTGTTCCCTCGCCGCCCGGTACCGCAAGCGTGCTGCGGTAACGCTCGAATTGCGTCTGCACTGCCATCAGCCGCAACACCTTTCCCAGAAATCCCACGCCGACGAGATTGTAGAAGGAAATTCCCGAACCATCCACCAACGCGAGCGGACCTGTGGGCAAGCCCTTGTCCCGAAACGCCGCGTGCATGGCCTCCAAACCCGACTTCGCACTCGCTGCGCCACCGGGCAGGGAAGTCCCCAGCAGACGGAGCGTCATTTCGGCGCAAAGATTGTCGCTCTGCTTGTTCATCTCCGCAAGCACCTCGTCCAGCGGACGCACGATGGCGCCCAACTCCACCACCGTTGCCTCCGTGCCGCCGATGGCCAGCACCACAGTACTGTCCACCAGACCTCGCTGCAAGAGCTTCGTTCGCAGCACATCGGCGAACACCGCACGCGGATCCCAGATCGCAAAGCGTTCACGCACAGGCGTTGCGGGTACAGCGCCATGAATCACGAAATGGTTGCCGCGGGGGAGTTTGCGAATGACGGTCTCGCCGCTGCTTCCGCCGCGCGACCATGAGAGAATCGAGCTTGGTGGATCAAAGTCAACCGCAATATTACCAGTACGTTGCGTACTTTTGCTCACGTTGATTCTAGCAATATTCCGTTCGAGGCAGAAAGGGGAAAGCGCGGGCATGAAGGGATCCGCCTCGTCGTCCCACATCCATCCTTCTCCGAACACCGTGCTGTCGAATACGGAGGGATCGAGCAGCAACGTGTCGTAGCGTGCTATCGCGCTGTCGCGCGCGAAATCCGCCAGCTTTTCCATATCTTGCATGGAGAACATCGGGTCGCCTCCACCAACACAGATGAGCGTACCGCCCGAAGCCGTGCGGCGCAAACGCGTGGTGAAGCCGGCATTGTCCGGCAGACGCAGCAACGCAGCTGCGGAGGTGAGCAGTTTGGTGGTGGACGCGGGACGCAGCAGCATGTCCGCGTTGCGCGAGTACAGAATGGTACCGCCGCGCACATCGCTGATTTCCACACCCACCAGGGCATTGCGCAGAGCCCGACTACGCAGTTCCGTGTCCAGGGCTTTCGAGAGTACATCCAACGGCGTGTCGTCCCGTTGCGCCTGGGCGACGTGCATCAACAACAGCAGCGAAAACGCCACCATGCGCGAGAACCGATACAGATCACATTTCATAGGCCTGCTTGTTCTGTTCTGTGTGCTGCTTTCGGCTACCCCGGCAGAATCACACACCCTGCGTCCTCCGCAGCGCGGAAGCGGTGTGGCCGGGTCCGACAGTCTGGAATTCGCGGCTTTCGCCGAGGAATTGCAGACCATCTTCTCGAAGGAGAAGATCGCATCTATTCTATCGAAACTTCCTCCAACGTCCAAAATCTACGGTTACGATTACGGCGACATCTCCGGCGACGACGGCATGGACCTCGTACTGTCCACGCGCCGCAGCGATGCGCCACCGCGCGTACTGGATATTCACGTGTTTGTGAACGAGGGAGCGAGCTTCGATCTGGTCCGCAGTTTGCAGCGCAAGTATATGCTGGAACCCATCGAGGTGGGCTTTTCCATCGAGCAGGGCGTGTGCTACATCACCGAGAAAACCGGCGAGTACGACTGGCGCATCACGGGCTACAGCATGGATCGCGGACTGTTCCGTCGCGTGAGCGAATGGACCACGCGGCGCATGGTATCCGGAGGCAGCAGCACCTCCGTGGGGCATGAGCGCTCGCTCGATCTGTTGACGAATGAAGAGTGGGAGCGATTCACCGGGGCGAACAGTGGCAAGGTGTATCTCGAGCAAAAATATCAGGCGCTGCCCGTGTATCCGCTCGGTTTGGAGTTGCCCGAAGACATACCGGAGTGGGTTGGCGACAGCAGCGGCCTCGCTGTGGCATCAGGCGGCAGCAGTTGGTACGGCGCCGATGACAGCCACTTTTTTCTTTCCGCGCGCTACGACAGCAGCGACGTGTACTTCCAGCTTCGCGTGCATGACGACCGCTTGCTGGCGCATCGCAATCTGGATTCGGCTGACCATTTCGCGCTGTATTTCGACATCGGTGGCAAGCCGAAGCTCCGCCCCGACGGAAGCCGGCAGCGCTATGCGGCACAGAGCACATTCGCCCTGTTGCTGCGCATGGGCGAAGGCACGGGCGAGGGGAGCGTGGTGGAATTGCGCGGCGAGGGCAAGGCCGACTCCCTGCTGCGCGGTGTTGAGGTGAGCAGGCAGGCGGTGGAAGGCAGCTACAACACCTGGCGTTTCGGCATGCGCATACCTCGATCGCTACTGCTGCGCAACGCACGAACGCACAGTATTGGCTTTGCAGCGGTGTATCACGACGTGGATCACGCACAGCGCAGAGACTGGTACACCGTTTTGGCAACGGCGCGGGAGTTTGAAAGCGATCGTCCCGAGAGCTGGGGGCGTCTGCGCCTCGTAGCCGATCCCGAGGAAGAGTTCGAGCGACTGGATTTGCGCACGCGCACGCTTGCCCGCGCCCTGCGACGAGCGGGGCTGTTGCCCTGAGCCAAGCGTCGCGAAACACCCGCCCCGTGCGATGTGTCGTGGATATGCCTTGTTTCCACGGACGAAACTCCCTACATTTTCTTTTTATGTAAAATCCGTGATTGTGTGCATGACCGGTATTCTGTTCACTGTTTCCTTCCTGTGTGGCTCCATTCTGCGCTTCGACGCGACAGCGGTCGAAAGCAGCGCGGTTCCGCAGCTCCGGCATCGCATCGAGCGCGCCATGGCCGCCATGCGCCAGGTACACGTGCAGCCACGCACACCGCGCGCACAGGTGGCGACGGTGATAGCGCTGCCCGGTGTCGCCGGAAGGGGAGACGAGCGCTGCACGCGCTTGCCCAGTACAGGAGGTGCCGGTCGGGCGCACGCTACTCCGCGGTATCCCGCCCATCCCATTCGCGCGCCGTCGTTGGTGTGATTTTCACGCCATAACCTGTACTTCATTGACGACAAGCGAAACACAAGGAAGCATCATACCATGTTGAATCTCATCGCAAAGCTCTTCGGCGGCGGCAAAAAGGAACGCGACGTCAAGGAGCTGATGCCGCTCGTTGATCAGATCAACGGGCATTTCGAACAATTCCAGTCCCTGAGCGACGACGAGCTGCGGGCCAAGACGCAGGAGTTCCGCGCACGCATTCGCCAGGAAACCGAAGGCATCGAGGCGGAAATCGCCGACATTCAGCGCCAACTCAGCGAAGATGCCGCGGGCATCGACAGGGAATGGCTGCACGACCGCATGAAGGAATTGCGCGAGTCCCTCAAGGAAACCATCGAGGACGTGCTCGACGACATCCTTCCCGAGGCCTACGCCGTGGTGAAGGAGACCTGCCGCCGTCTGGTGGGTACCGAATACAATGTCGTGGACAATAAAATGGTCTGGGACATGGTGCCCTTCGACGTGCAGCTCATCGGCGGCATCGTGTTGCATCAGGGTAAAATCGCCGAAATGGCGACAGGTGAAGGCAAGACGCTCGTGGCAACGCTGCCCATTTACCTCAATGCGCTGCCCGGCAAGGGCGTGCATGTGGTGACCGTCAACGACTATCTCGCCCGCCGCGACAGCGAGTGGATGGGAATCGTGTTCGAATGGCACGGCCTGACCGTGGGCTGCATTCAGAACTGGATGGGGCCGCAGGATCGCCGCGACATTTACGCGCGCGACATCATCTACGGTACGAACAATGAATTCGGCTTCGATTACCTGCGCGACAACATGGTGATCGAAACCGCCGATCTCGTGCAGCGCGATCACAACTTCGCCATCGTTGATGAAGTTGACTCCGTGCTCATCGATGAAGCCCGTACGCCGCTTATCATCAGTGGTCCGGTGGGCGACAGCGGCGACCACAAATTCGACGAGATGAAGCCGCGTGTCGATCGCCTGGTGAATGCGCAAAACGCCTACGTGGCGAAAATTCTCGCCGAGGCCGAGCGCCTGCTCAAGGAAGACAAGAAGGACGAGGCGGGTGTGCTGATTTACCGCGCACAGCGCGGTTTGCCCAAGAACAAGAAGCTGTTGAAAGTACTCAGCGAGCCGGAAAATCAGGCCCTGATGCAGCGCACGGAAAACGTGTACCGCGCCGACAACGCTCGCCGCATGCCCGAGATCATCGAAGAACTGTATTTCTCCATCGATGAAAAAACCTACACCGTCGATCTCACCGAGAAAGGCCGGCTATTCCTCGCACCCTCAAAGGAGGAAGCCGACTTCTTCGTGCTGCCCGACATCGCCAGCGAAATGAGCCAGCTTTCGGCCCGCAATCTCGATCCCACCGAGATGCAGAAGGAAAAGGATCGCTTCCAGCAAGTGTACGCCGAACGCAGCGACCGCATCCACACCGTGCATCAGTTGCTCAAGGCCTACTGCCTCTACGAGAAGGATGTGGAATACGTGGTGCAGGAAGGCAAAATCCTCATCGTCGACCAGTTTACCGGACGCATTCTCCCCGGTCGCCGCTACTCCGAGGGCTTGCATCAGGCCATCGAGAGCAAGGAAAACGTGAAGGTCGAAGGCGACACGCAGACGTTGGCCACCATCACACTGCAGAACTATTTCCGCCTCTACAACAAGCTGGCGGGCATGACCGGTACCGCCGAAACCGAGGCCGGCGAATTCTACGAAATTTACAAGCTCGACGTGGTGGTCATTCCGACCAATCGGCCAATCGTCCGTGACGATCAGGAAGACCACATTTACAAAACCAAGCGCGAGAAGTACAACGCGGTCATCGATTACATCGAGGAATGCCGCAACAATCGTCAGCCGCTGCTCGTGGGTACCACGAGCGTGGAAGTGTCGGAAACGCTCTCGCGCATGCTCAAGCGCAAAGGCGTGCCGCACAACGTGCTCAACGCCAAGCAGCATCAGCGCGAAGCCGAAATCGTGCAAAACGCCGGTCTGCCCGGCGCCGTCACCATCGCCACCAACATGGCGGGACGCGGAACCGACATCAAGCTCGGTCCGGGCGTGAAAGAAGCCGGCGGTCTCGTTATCGTAGGCACCGAGCGCCACGAGGCGCGCCGCATTGACCGGCAGTTGCGCGGTCGCGCGGGACGCCAGGGCGATCCGGGCGTGTCGCGCTTCTATCTCTCGCTCGAGGACGATCTGATGCGCCTGTTCAAATCCGACCGCATCGCCGGCATCATGACGCGGCTCGGTGTGCAGGAGGGCGAGGTGATTACGCATTCGATGATCACCAAGTCGGTGGAGCGCGCGCAGAAAAAAGTCGAGGAAAACAACTTCGGCATCCGCAAGCGTTTGCTCGAATACGACAACGTGATGAATCAGCAGCGCACGGTGATTTACGCGCGGCGCCGACAAGCCTTGTTGGGCGAGAACCTCAAGGACGAAATCCAGGACATGGTCGAGCAATACGCTTCGGATCTGGCCGACGCCCATTGGGAAGCGGGTGATCTGGATGTGTTGCGCGAGGAAGTGCGCCGCAATCTCGTCATCGATCTCGAAATCGATCCGAACAAGCGCAGCATCAGCAGTGCGCAGGATTTGAAGGATGTGATCGTGGCCACCGCGATGGATTTCCTCCGCCGCAAGGAAGGCGATCTCGGTCCCGAGATGATGCAGCAGCTCATGCGCATGGCCATGCTGCAGGTGGTGGACATCCGCTGGAAGGAGCATCTCCGCGAGATGGACGACCTGAAGGAAGGCATTCACATGCGCGCGTACGGACAGAAGGATCCGCTGATCGAATACAAGCGCGAGGCCTTCGACATGTTCGTGCAGATGATCGGCATGATCAACCGCGAAGTGCTGGGCATGGTCTTCCGCCTGTATCCTGTGCGCGAGCAGCAAATACCCACGCGTCCCCGCGCGCCGCGCGTGTCGGAATTGATCACCACGCATCAATCCTCCGAGGGCATGGGTTACAGCAATCGCGAGGCCATTCCCGGCCTCGAGGCGCCGCAGGAAGCCATCGCCGGCAAGCGACAGCCGATACGCGTGGAGAAGCGACCGGGCCGCAACGATCCTTGTCCCTGCGGCAGCGGCAAGAAATACAAACAATGCCACGGCCAGGAAGAATAATGCCATCTTCGATGCCGGGTGCGCTGATGCGCAGCGGAGCATGAGTACGGCGGGCGACCGCTGTCCGTCGTGCGGAGCGGAGAACCAACCCCTGGTTCTCCGCTGTGCGCATTGCGGGGCCTTCGTGCGCGACCGCGTGCCGGTGGTGGATCTTTTTTCCACGCTCTGGCGCCTCGTCGACGCTCCGGATGCGGCCTTCCTGCGCGTGGCGCGCAGCGAGCGTAAAAACTACACGCACATCCTTTTTGCGCTCACCGGTCCGTTCCTGCTCGCGGCGGTGTTTGTCCTCGCCGCGGCAGGGGATGGCGGCCGGGGTTTTGGCGCGCTGTTCGTTGCGCTGCTGAGTGCCGGTCCCGTACTCGGTGTGCTGTACGGTGTGCTTCTCACGCTGCTCGCGCGTGCGCTGCTTCCCGCGTTGACGTACAAGCAGCGCGCGGCGCAGCTCGCCTGGGCGCTTGTGCCGCTGGCCTGGGCCGGCGTGCTGGTGTTGCCCATGCAACTCGGCGTGTTGGGGTTGACCATGTTTTCCCGCAACCCGGCCGCCTGGCACACGCAGCCGCTGCCGTTCTGGCTGCTGCTGGGTGTGGATGTTGCCTGCCTCGTATGGAGTGGCGCCTTGCTGGCCAGGGCGTTCCGTCCGTACAGCGTCGCCGTGCGCGTGCGCATTGCGATGCCGGTGCTGGCACTGTTACTGCTCGTGCTGCTGGGAGTGGCTGTGTGGATGGCGATGACGCCATGGCTGTGAGCGGCCACGTGCATCATTCGCCGCGTGTATGTATGTTGTGAAATGGAAAGAAACACGGTGCGATACCGGATGGCCGCGCGAGGCATCCGGTGGCGGGCCGTGCGCTTCACGCCGCGTGTGGCATGCGGCGAAGCACAGGGCAATGGATCATGCCGCGGTTGGCGGCGCGTGCATACAAGGACAGAAGGAATGACGGCAGAGGAATTCATACATCGCCTGAGCGGAGGCCTGGTCGTTTCCTGCCACATGGACGAAGGCGTGGAGGATGATGCGCTGTTTCGCTTTTTCACGGACGCGGCGGAGCGGGGCGGAGCCGTGGCGCTGCGCATTGAGGGCGTGGAGCGCGTTCGTACCGTGCGCGCACGCACGCGTATCCCGCTCATCGGTTTCACGCAGGGCAGCTACGAGGACGGGTCCTCGCTGATTACTCCCGCCGCCGACGATATCGCCGCACTTTTCGATGCGGGTGCCGACGCGGTGGCCGTGGACATGACCAAGCGCAAGAGACCGGATGGAACGGATGGTTTTGTCTTTTTTGAACAGATACGCAAGCGCTTCACCGGCACGCTCTGGGCCGACATCGCGAATTACCGCGAGGGTGTGCGCGCCGCGGAGATCGGCGCGGATGTGATTGCCACCACGCTCTCGGGTTACACACCCGGCACGCAGACCGACGATTACCGCCATCCCGACTTCATGCTGATCAACGAGTTGGCGCTCAGTCTCACCACGCCCGTCGTGGCGGAGGGAAGGATATGGACTCCCGAGGACGCGCTGGAGGCGCTGCAAGTGGGCGCGCATGCCGTGGTGGTGGGCTCGGCCATCACGCGGCCCCGGCTGGTGACGTCGATGTTCGTTGCCGCGCTGACCGCGGCGGAGCAGTGAGCGCGGGGCGTGGAAGCGGCTCCACACGTCGAAGGGGCAAAGGACAGGCCCATCAATTTTTAACACATCGTGCTTGAGTTTCGTGGAGATCGGGCGTATTTTTGAGAATGGGCCGTTTGCCACGGTTCATCGCACACGCGCAGAGCGGCGCTCGACGCGGTTCGTCCCGGCAGACACAGAATCGAACGTACACTTTTTTCCTATTCATGGAGGCATACCGCAATGCAGCATCTTCTTGGAACCTTCTTCCTGCTCCTTCAGGATGCAGGTGACAACTCCGGCATGATCAATTACCTGGTCGAAAAATTCAATCAGGGTGGCTTCTTCATGTGGCCGATCCTCGCCTGCCTCGTGCTGGGTCTTGCCTTCGTGATTTTCAAATTCATCTCCATTTCGCGCGCGAGCGTCAACACGAAGAAATTCATCATCGAAGTGAAGAAGGCCCTGGATGAGGGTGGCGTGCCGAAAGCGATCGACGTGTGCTCGAAGAGCAGCGGTTCGGTGGCCAGCGTGTTCCAGGCCGGTCTCATGCGCGCCGACGAAGGTATCGACGCCGCCGAGAAGGCCGTGATCAGCTACGGCTCGATCGAAATGTCCTTCCTCGAGCGCGGTTTGATCTGGATTTCCACCTTCATCTCCATTGCTCCGCTGCTCGGTTTCACCGGAACGGTGCAGGGTATGATCGAGGCCTTCGACGCCATCGCGGCCGCGAAGAACATCTCGCCGGAAATCGTCGCCAGCGGTATTTCCGTGGCATTGCTCACCACGCTGTTCGGTCTGATCGTGGCCATGTTGCTGCAAGTGTGCTACAACTACTTCGTCGCCCGCATCGACAAGCTCGTGGTGGAAATGGAAGAGAGTTCGATCGAACTGATCGATTCCCTCGTTGTGCTGGATCGTAAAAAGAAGGGTTGATGTTCATCCCCACCCTTTTTTCCATCCAAGCAGGAGTGCACCATGTTTCGCAAACGCAAAAAACCGCCGGTTGAGATTCCGACCAGTTCCATGGCGGATATCTCCTTCCTGCTGTTGCTCTTCTTCCTGGTGACCACCACCATTGATGTCGACACCGGCATCGATCTGGTGCTGCCGCCGTGGATCGAAAATGCAGAGCAGGTGGCGGTGAAATCCGATAATATCGCCAATCTCCTCGTCAACGAGGTGGGTGATGTGCTGCTGGACGAGAAGATCATCGGCGTTCCCCAGATCAAGGGCGAAATCATCGCCCGCATCAAGGCGAATCCGAAGTTGATCATCTCCTACAAAACCGTGCGGGACACGCCCTACAAGATTTACATCGACGTGATGGATCAGCTCAAGATGGCGTACACCTCGCTGCGCGAGGAATACGCCCGCGAGAAGTACGGCATTTCGCTGGAAGAGGCCACCGAACAGCAGATTCAGGAAATCCGCGAGGCCATTCCGCAACGCATTTCCCTGGCCGAACCCGCCCAGGCGGAACAGGGATAAGGAGCAGAGACGATGAAATTCCAGAAAAAACTCGCACAGACACAGCAGGGCATTCCCACGGCCTCGCTGCCGGATATCATTTTCATGCTGCTGATTTTCTTCATGGTCACCACCGTGCTCCGTGAAGTGGATATCAAAGTCCGCTACACCCTGCCGCAGGCCGTGTCGGTGGAGAAGATCAACAACAAACGCCTGCTTTCCTACATCTGGGTCGGCGAGGACGAACGCATCCAGATCGACGACAGCATCGTGCCGGTTGCCGCCATCACCGACATCGCGTATCAGAAGCGCATGAACAACCCGAACATCATCATGTCCCTGCGTATCGACCAGGGGTCGCGCATGGGTATCGTGAACGATGTGCAATCGGAACTCCGCCGCGCGGACGCCTTGCGCATCAACTACTCGGCGCTGGTCAAATTCTGACGCCACTGTACCGAACATCGGAGGCAAGCGTCGGCGACGGTTGCCTCCTTTTTTTTCACCATCGCGGATAGGCATCATGACACTCTCCACCCGCATTTCCGATGACATGAAAGCGGCGATGAAAAGCGGTGACAAGCTCACGCTCGAAACCCTGCGCACACTGCGCGCCGCGATTCTCGAATTCGAGAAACGTCAGGTGGGCTCCACGCCCGGACCCGACGACGAACTCGCCATTCTCACCACGGCCGCGAAGAAGCGCCGCGAGGCCATCGAACAGTACCGCCAGGCGGGCCGCGAGGATCTGGCCTCGCAGGAAGAAGCCGAACTGGCTGTGATCGCGCGCTACCTGCCCGCACAGCTTTCGGATGAGGAACTCCTCGAAACCATCAAGGCCGCACTCGCACGCGACAATGCCACGGATATGAAGGATCTCGGCCGCGTGATGGGTCCGCTGATGAAGGAACTCAAGGGCAAAGCCGACGGCGCCAAGGTGCAAACACTCGTGCGCTCGCTGCTTGGAGGCGCCGGTGCCTGATCGCGCTCCATTTTCCGACGCCATCGAGACACTGGAATTCGCGCGTATCCGCAGCCACATCGCGGGATACTGCGCCTCGGGCTTCGGACGCGCCCGCGTCGAAGCGCTCGAACCGTCCATTATCCCCGCCGAGATCAATGACGAACTCGCGCGGGTGACCGAGCTGCGTCGCTTGCTTGATGCCGACGATACGCCGCCGCTGGATGATGTGGCGGACATTCGTCCGGCGCTGCACCGCGCGGCAAAGGAAGGCAGCATGGTGCTGGCCGAGGACTGCCTGCACATTGTGCGCGGGCTCAAAACCATGCGCGGACTGCGCGCCTTCCTGCTCAAGCGCCGCGAGCGCCTGTTACTGCTCACCTCGCTTGCGGAGGCGTTGCCGGAGAACAAGGCGCTGGAGTTCCACATCGAGCGCGTGATCGATGATGAGGGCAATGTCAAGGATAATGCCAGCAAGCAGCTCCGCGCCATACGCCAGGACATCATCGAGAAATCCGGCCATCTGCGCCGGCGCATGGAGGGCATTCTCAAGCGCGTATCGGAAAGCGACATGGTGATGGAGGAACTGGTGACCATGCGCGATGGACGCATGGTGCTGCCGGTGAAGGCCGAGTTCAAGCGGCAGATTCAGGGCTTCATTCATTCCACCTCCGCCACCGGGCAAACCGTGTACATCGAGCCCTCGGAGACGCTGGAGCTGAACAACGACATCCGCGATCTGCAATTCGCCGAGGTGCGCGAAATCGCCACCATTCTCACCGAACTCACCGCTCGCGTGCGTCCCGAGGTCGAGGCGGTGCTGCGCGGACTCGAGGCCTATGCCGAAATCGACGCGCTGTACGCCCGCGCACGCTACGCCCGCGACGTGCTCGCCTCCTGTCCGCGCGTGCAGCGGGGTGCGCCGCTGCGTGTACAGCAGGCCAGGCATCCCGTGCTGCTGCTGCACAAAAAGCTGCGCGATGTGATTCCGCTCGACATCACCATCGGCGATGCGGCCACCACCATCATCATCACCGGTCCCAATGCCGGCGGCAAAAGCGTGGCCATGAAAACCGTGGGCCTCATTGCGCTCATGGCGCAATCGGGCATGCCCGTGCCCTGCGACGAGGAGAGCACATTGCCGGTGTACGAGAATGTGCTCGTGGACATCGGCGACGAGCAGTCGCTTGAGAACGATCTCAGCACATTCAGCTCGCACATCAGCCGCCTCGCGCGCATCGTGGATGCCGCAAGCGAACGCACGTTGGTGCTGATCGATGAAATCGGCACGGGCACGGATCCCTCCGAAGGATCAGCGCTGGGCGCGGCCATTCTCGAACATTTGACCGCGTTGCGCGCACACGTGATCGCCACCACGCATCACGGCATGCTCAAGGCCTTCGCGCACGAGCACGAAGGAATGGAGAATGCCGCGATGGAATTCGATCTCGGCACGCTGCAACCCACGTACCAATTCCGCGCGGGTTTGCCGGGCAGCAGCTACGCCTTCGAGATCACACGGAGGCACGGCATGACGCCAGCGATAATCGAGCGCGCGCGCTCCATCGTCGGCACGCAGTCCGATGCCCTGGAGCATTTACTGGCCGAGGTGGAAAAACAGTCGCAGGATCTCGGCAACCGGTTGCGCGCCTCCGAGCAACTCGAGCGAGAGTATCGCGAACTCGCCCGCGAATACGAAGAGAAGTTGCGCGATGTGCGCAAGGAATTGCGTGAGGTCAAACAGCGCTCGCTCGAGGAAGCCCGGCGCATTCTCGACGACGCCAATGCCGCTGTGGAAAGCACGATTCGTGAATTGCGCGAGAACAAGGCGTCGAAAGAAGCGATACGCGCCGCGCACGAACAACTCGACGAACGCCGTCGCGCCAACGAACAGGCCTTGCGCGAGTTGGTCCCCGAGCAAACGCGACACGAAGAGGTGGAGCGACCTTTCATGCCCGGCGACGAGGTGTATCTCGCCGCATCGCCCGCCACGCGCGGCACCGTGCTGGATGTGGCGCAAGGCAAGCGCATCGAAGTGGCCTTCGGCAGCATGCGCATGCAGGTGGAGGTGGACAAGCTGCGCCGCTACCGCGACGCGGGCAAGCCCGAGCCGGTGCGCACGCAGGGCATGGAACTGGTGGACAGCAACGAAATCGACATTCGCGGCATGTATGGCGATGAAGCCATACGCGAACTCGACCGCTTTCTCCTGCAGGCCTGGTCGTCGGGTTTGCTGCGCGTGGACATCATTCACGGCAAAGGCACCGGCGCGCTGCGCAGCCGTGTGCACGCATGGTTGCGCGACCTGCATTTTGTGGAAAGTTTCCAACTCGGCGAATGGAACGAAGGCGGCTCCGGCATGACACGCGTGACCTTCCGGGCGGGATGACGAGGGGAGGGGCGTGCGGGGTTGCGGGTAGCTTGTTCGCGATCGAGGGTGTTTCGCGAGCGGCCTGACGATGGCGCGGGGCGGGACGATTCAGTTTTCGCCATGAGCGTTCTGTGCCGCGCGCGCGTGCGCACGCCCGTAGCGACGGGCGCGCGGCGCATCTTGGAAAAACCCGCATCGTTGCGTATTATGTCCGCGAGTTGATTCGTTCATTTTTCCCAGCTCCTGTGAAAATTCAATCTATTCTGATTGCGAATAGAGGTGAGATTGCTGTGCGCATTCAGCGGGCCTGCCGCGAAATGGGCATACGCAGTGTGGCCGTGTATTCGGACGCCGATCGCGACGCGTTGCATGTGCGCGCGGCGGATGACGCGTGGAATATCGGTCCGGCGGAATCCTCGAAAAGCTACCTTCGCGCCGACGTGCTCATCGACACCGCGCTCAAGGCGGGTTGCGATGCGGTACATCCCGGCTACGGCTTTCTCTCCGAAAATGCGGCCTTCGCGCAGGCGGTGACCGAAGCGGGACTGATTTTCGTCGGTCCCTCCGCGCAATCCATACGCATGATGGGCGATAAAACCTCGGCGCGCTCGCTGATGATCGCGCGCGGTGTGCCCGTGGTGCCCGGCACCGACAGCGCCATCACCTCCATCGAGGACGCGGAGCGCATCGCCGAGGGCATCGGCTATCCGGTGCTGCTCAAGGCGGCCGCTGGCGGAGGCGGCAAGGGCATGCGCGTGGTGGAACGGCCCGAGGATTTGCGACGCGCGTTCGAAGGTGCCAGCAATGAGGCACGCGGTGCGTTCGGCGACGATCGCGTTTACATGGAAAAATACGTGCTCGAACCGCGGCATGTGGAAATACAGGTTCTCGCCGACGCGCACGGCAATTGCGTGTATCTCGGCGAGCGCGAGTGCTCCATTCAGCGCCGCCATCAGAAAGTGGTGGAGGAAGCGCCTTCGGTAATCATGACGCCGGAGTTGCGCTCGCGCATGGGTCGCGCCGCGGTGGATGCCGCCCGTGCCTGCGATTACGTCAATGCCGGGACCATCGAGTTTCTCGTGGACCGCGACCGCAATTTCTACTTTCTCGAAATGAACACGCGCTTGCAGGTCGAGCATCCCGTGACCGAAATGGTCACCGGCATCGATCTGGTGAAAATGCAACTGCGCGTGGCCATGGGCGAGCCCTTGCCCTTCACGCAGGACGACATCCGCATCAGCGGCCACGCCATCGAATGCCGCATCTGCGCCGAGGATGTGCGGGCAAACTTCCTGCCTTCCACCGGCACGCTCGTGGAGTATCGTCCGCCGCACGGCTTCGGCGTGCGCGACGACAGCGGCGTGACCAGCGGCAGCGAAATCAGCATACACTACGATCCGATGTTCGCCAAGCTTGCGGTGTGGGGTATGGACCGCGAGGACGCGATAGGGAAGATGCGTCGTGCCTTGGACGAATTCCTGATTCTCGGTGTGGAAACCACGATTCCATTCTGCCGCTTCGTGATGGATCATCCCAATTTCAACTCCGGGGATTTCGCCATCGATTTCGTGCAGAAGCACTTTGCACCGCAATTGCTTACGCCCCCGAGCAGCGAAGAGAAGATCGCGGCCGCCATTGGCGCCATTCTCGCGCAGGAACGTTGGGAAAGCGGCACCCCCGCGGCGTCGTCGTCCTCGGGTACAGGCGCACAGCGCTCCTGTTCGCCCTGGGTGCTGCGGCATCGCAGAGGAGGAGGGTACTGATGGCACGCTACACTGCCCGGGTGATGGGCGAGGAATTCACCATCGTCACCTCCGACAACGGCACTGTTGAAGTGGACGGCGTGCCGGTGGAAGCCGAACTGCGCCGCACGCCGCAAGGCACGGTGCTGCGCGTGGGCACGCGCGTGTACTCGCTACGCATGCTCGAAGCACTGCCGGACAGCGATCTGCGCCGCGTGGCCATCGATGGCCGCGTGCTTGGCGTGGACATCGAGGACGAAACCGCTGCGCTGTTGCGTTCGATGCAGGTGGGCAAAGCCACCAAGGTGCAGCACAGCGTGCTGCGTTCGCCCATGCCGGGCAAAATCGCGAAAATCCTCGTGCAGGAAGGCGAATTGATCGAACAGGGCCAGGGGGTGATCATCCTCGAAGCCATGAAGATGGAAAATGAAATTCAGTCGCCCACAACGGGCATCGTTAAGTCCCTCAAGGTGCGGGAAGGCACAGCGGTCGAGAAGAACGGTATTCTCATAGAGTTCTCCTGATGTCTTTTTTACCATGGAGGTACGGTGAAACAGCTAGTACTGCTATGCCTGACGCTGGCCATGCTCCTTCCCGGATATGTGGCCGACGCCGGTGGATTCCAACTCAATGAACACGGCGCCCGCGCCATGGCGCAAGCCGGCGCTTTCGCCGCGCGCGCGTCGGATCCTTCCGCCATATTCTTCAATCCTGCGGGCTTGTCCATGCAGCGGGGATTCCAGGTGATGGCGGGTGCCACGCTGATCATGCCGAGCTACACGTACTACGGCCCGAGCAACATGAACAGCAATCAGGAATGGAAGATGAACAGCAACGTCTTCTATCCGCCCAACCTCTACGTCACCAATACCTGGAACGAAGGTATGCTGGAAGGACTCGCTGTGGGTCTCGGCGTGTCCACGCCGTATGGTCTCGGCACGGAATGGGACGACGATTGGGTGGGTCGCGCCGTGACGCGCGAGATCGAATTGCAGACCTTTTACGTCATGCCCACCGTGTCGTACGCCTTCACCGATTGGCTGTCTGTGGGTGTGGGCGCCAATATCGTGTTTTCCAATGTGTCGTTGCGCCGCGCCGTGACGAACTTCGATCCCGAAATGGATCTCGAACTGGAAGGCAGCGGCGATCCGGCCTTCGGCTGGAACGCGGGCGTGATTTTCAAACCGATGGACAATGTGTCGCTGGGCTTCTCCTGGCGCTCGGAAGTGGCCATCGACTTCGAAGGAACGGCGGACTTCCATCCCACGGCGGCAATGCAGCCGCTCTTTCCCGGTGGCGATGTGAAAACAGGCCTCACGGCCCCAGCCACCTGGTTCGCCGGCGTGGCCTGGTCGCCCATGGACAATGTGGATCTCGAATTCGATTTCCAGGGCATTCAGTGGTCGTCCTACGACAAGCTTGCGATTGATTTCGTGAAAGATGCCACCACCGACCCAGGAGTGCGTCAGGCCGACGTGAGCGCCCCCAAGGATTACGAGGACACCTTCATCCTGCGTCTCGGCGGCGAGTACCGTATACCGATGCTGGGATTGGCTCTGCGTGGCGGCTATTTCTTCGATCGCAATCCCGTGCCGGATAAAAGCCTCGAACCCCTGCTGCCGGATTCGGACCGCCATGGTTTGAATATCGGTGTGGGCATCGACGTGCTGCCGCATGTCACGCTGGATTTTTCCTACCTGCATCTCTTTTTCCTGGATCGCGTCACCGAGGCGACCACGTATCCCGAGGGTGTGCACATGAACGGCATGTACACCGGCTCCGCCGAATTGATCGGCTTCAATATCACCTACGCGCTTTGAGAGGAGGAATATCATGACACATCGCAGATTCCTTGCCTCGCTGCTGCTCGCCGCTGTCGTGCTGCTGCCGGCGTGCAGTGAAGACGTACCCGTCGCCGATCAATCCTTCGGTTCGCTCAATCCGAGCACTTACGTTGCCGTGGGCAACAGTCTCACCGCCGGCTATCAAAGCGGCGCGTTGTTCGAAGAGGGCCAGCGTTACAGTTATCCGAACCTCATCGCGCAGCGTCTCGGCGTCACCTTCGTGCAACCGCTCATGCCGTATCCCGGCACGGGCGAGTTGCGCTATCTCGAATCGATGTCGCCGTCGGTGGTGATCAAAGCGAAAACCCAGGGCCAGGTATTGCCCAGCAATGCGACGCATCCTGCGCCGTATCACAATCTCGGCATTCCGGGGGCCATCATGGCCGACGCCATTGATGAATCGGATATCATACAGCGCAGCGTCACCCGCCAGAATCCTTTCTACGCGCTCATCATGCGCAATCAGGCGAACTTCGGCGCCTCGCTGCTCGACCAGGCCATCAAGCTCAATCCCACGGTGATGACGTTCTGGATGGGCAACAACGACGTCCTCGGCTATGCCGCTACGGGAGGCACGAAGGGGACAAACGTGGGCCTCGACGGCAATCCGCCGGGCACGCGTCCCACCGACCGCGCCTTTTTCCAGCAAAGGGTGCAGGGTGCCTTCGCCAAGATCAAGGCGGCATTGCCCAACACCAAGGTGCTGGTGGCCAATCTGCCGAATCCGCTGTCCACGCCGTTTTTCACTACCGTGCCGAGAAAGATCCCGAATCCGCAAAACCCGACGCAACTCCTGTCGATTTACTACCGCAATCACAATGATCAGGTGACCACGGTCAGCGACAACGACTATGTGTTGCTCACGGCGCAGGAATTTCTCCAGCAGGGCATCGGCCTTTCGCCGCAACAGCCGCTGCCATCGCGCTACGTGCTTGACGATGTGGAAGTGTCCATCGTGCTCGAAGCTGTCAGCAGTTGCAACTCCACACTGGATGCGGCGGCGGCGCAAAACGGCTTCACGATGGTGGATATGTATGGATTTTTCAACGACATCCACAAGAACGGTTACGCCGCGGTCGGCGAAGTGTTTTCCACTGCCTTCATTTCCGGTGGCATTTTCTCGCTCGATGGTTTGCACCTGAGTGCGAAGGGCAATGCGATAGTGGCGAACAAGTTCATCCAGACCATGAACAGCGCGTTCGGAGCAAATATCCACTACGTGCAGCTCCATACGCTGCCGGGTATTCCCGGACCTGGACGTTTCACGAAACGACCGGCCTCCGCCTGGTCGCCCGATCTGCGCGTACCGTCGCTGCTGCCGTCCTGGTTGCGTTGACACCCATGCGGTGACGCGCGGAAGACAAACGCGAGCACGTCAGGGGCGCCATTGGTCATGCGTGACCGATGGCGCCCTTACAATTCTCACGGGAGAGTGGTATCTTTTACGATACGGCGAAACCGCCATTGTTTCACCCACCATATCCGGCAGGACACACATGCAGCACAGCGAACCCGTGGTTTCCGTGGACGTCGCACGGGAATTGGGACTCACCGAGGAGGAATACGCACGCATCGTCGAGTATCTGGGCGGTCGAACCCCGACCTACACCGAGCTTGGCATGTACAGCGTCATGTGGAGCGAGCATTGCTCTTACAAAAATTCCATCGCCGTGCTGAAAACCCTTCCGCGCAGCGGAGGTCGCCTGCTCGTGGGCGCGGGTGAGGAAAACGCCGGCCTGGTGGACATCGGCGACGGCCTCGCCATCGCCTTCAAAATCGAATCGCACAATCATCCCTCGGCCGTTGAGCCCTTTCAGGGCGCTGCCACGGGTGTGGGTGGCATTCTCCGCGACATTTTCACCATGGGCGCGCGTCCCATCGCCGCCTGCGATTCGCTGCGTTTCGGCGATCCGGGCAATCCTCGCGTGCAGTTTCTGGTCAAAGGCGTGGTGAGCGGCATCGGGCATTACGGCAATTGTTTCGGCGTGCCCACGGTGGCGGGCGAAATCTATTTCGATCCGTCCTATCAGGGCAATCCGCTGGTGAACGCCATGGCCGTGGGCATTGTCAAGCACGAGCAGACGGCGTCGGCCATCGCCGAGGGCGTGGGCAATCCCGTGATGATCGTGGGCTCGTCCACCGGACGCGACGGCATTCATGGCGCCACCTTCGCCTCGGTGGATTTGAGCGAGGACAGCGAATCCAAGCGTCCCTCCGTGCAGGTGGGCGATCCGTTCACCGAAAAACTGCTGCTGGAAGCCACGCTGGAAATCATCCGCGAGGGCTTGATCGTGGGCATTCAGGACATGGGCGCCGCGGGCATCACCTGCTCCTCCTGCGAGATGAGCGCAAAAGGTGAAAGCGGCATGGACCTCGACCTCGATCTCGTGCCCGTGCGCGAACAGAAGATGAGCGCATATGAAATTCTGCTGTCCGAATCGCAGGAACGCATGCTGGTGGTGGCCAAGCAGGGGAGCGAGCAGCGTGTGAGGGAAATTTTTGACAAATGGGATTTGCACGCAGTGACTATCGGACATGTGACCGACGACGGCATGGTGACAGTGCGGCAGCACGGCGAGATCAAGGCCGTGGTACCAGCGCACAGTCTCGTGCTCGGTGGTGGTGCGCCGGTGTACCAGCGTGAGACGCGCAGACCGGAGTATCTGGACGTGACCGAGGCCTTCCGCCTCGAATCCATCCCTGTGCCCTCCGATTTCAACGCGGTGTTGCGCGAATTGCTCGCCGCGCCGAATATCGCATCGAAGCGCTGGGTGTACGAGCAATACGATACCTCCGTGCGCACCAACACGGCGGTGGGTCCGGGTTCGGATGCGGCGGTGATTCGCATCAAGGACACGGACAAGGCCATTGCCGTGAAAACGGATTGCAACGGACGCTACGTCTATCTGAATCCGCGCAAAGGTGCCATGATCGCCGTGGCCGAAGCTGCGCGCAACGTGGCCTGCTCGGGCGCGCAGCCGCTCGCCATCACGAACTGCCTCAACTTCGGCAATCCGTACAAGCCCGAGGTGTACTATCAGTTCAAGGAGGCCTGCGGCGGCATGGGCGAGGCCTGCCGCGTGTTCGACACGCCGGTGACCGGTGGCAATGTGAGTTTTTACAATGAAAATCCCGACGGTGCCGTGTATCCCACTCCGGTGATCGGCATGCTGGGACTGATCGAGGATGTTCGGCACATCACTCCGGCGTCATTCCAGGGAGGTGGTGATGCGGTGCTGCTGCTTGGCAAATCGCGCAACGACATCAACGGCAGCGAATATCTCGCCACGCATCACGGAATTGTTGCCGGCGATGCGCCGTGGATCGACCTCGAGGAGGAGTTGCGCGTGCAGCGCTTCCTGCTGGCCGCGATACGTGAGGGCTTGCTGCGCAGCGCGCATGATGTGTCCGACGGCGGACTGGCCGTGTGTCTGGCCGAATGCTGCATGCTGGAAGGCGCGGACATTGGTGCGAGCATCGCCGTGGAGGCGAACGAACTGCGCCGCGACGCATTGTATTTCGGCGAAGCCCAGGGTCGTGTGGTGCTGAGTTGCGCCGAGGCGCACGTGATGCGCGTGACTGAGCTGGCGCGTGAGCATGGACTCGACATCGCGACACTGGGCCTCACCGGAGGCGATCGCCTGCGCATCAACGACGATATTGACATCGCCGTCGCTGCGTTGCGCGAGGCGTTCACACAGGCCTTGCCGGCACTACTCGACGCGGAGTGATGGCCGGCGCGCTGCGACGATTGTGGGACCGCGCGCTGCCCATGGCGCGCGATTTCCTGCTCCTGAACTGGGTGCGCGACATGTTCATGTACCTGGTGCGCATCGTCGAGCGCATGGAACAAAACCACATTTTTCTCTCCGCTGCGGCGCTGAGTTTCAACGCGCTGCTCTGTTTCATCCCTCTGCTGCTTCTGGTGTTCTGGGTGCTGGGCTTTTACCTCGGCACCGATGACGCGATTGTCATGGTGGAAAAATCCATCCGACAGCTCGATCTTTTTCCTTATCAACGGGAGCAGCTGCGCGATATCACCGTGGGCATCATCCGCGAGTTTGTGCAGGGCTCGAAGCTGGCAGGTATACTCGGCGGCATCGGTCTGATCTGGACCAGCAGCGCGCTGTTCGGCGCCCTGCGGACGGTGTTTGGCCGGATCTTTCACATCGAGGACAACCGCAACATTTTCGCATCCAAGCTGCGGGATTTCGCCATGCTCTCGGTGGTGGGCATTGCCATGGTACTGATCACCACGTTCATGTATGCATCGTCGCTGTTGCGTGGGTTGGGAGAGGACGTCTTCGGCATGCGCCTGCATTCCTGGGTGTTCGATGGTGTGGTGAATACGGCAAGCGTATTTCTGCTGAGTTTTTTCCTCTTTATCATCGTGTTCACGCTCGTGCCCGACAAGAGGCAGCGATTCCGCGTCATTGTGATTGCGAGCTTCGTGGCCGCGTTGTTGTGGGGCATCGCCAAGGCCATTTTCGCCTACTATCTGGCCAATCTCTGGAGCATCGGCACCGTGTACGGACCCTACGCCGTGATCGTGGCCACTGCCATCTGGGTGTATTACAGCAGCATCACCCTGCTGTTTGCCGCCGAAGTCGGGCAGATGTACGAGGAGCGGCGACGGTTGCGCAAGCTTTTCACCGAGGAGAGTCTGCACACGGTGGTGTTGAACGCGCAGCGCAACGCGCTCGAATTCACCCGTGGCCGCCGCGACGGCAAAGCCCCGCTCGATCATGATCAGCACAGCGCCGAGAGCTGAGGCCTTTTTCGCTCGGCGCGTCGGCAAGGGAACGAAACGCAGGTTGAAGTGTCGTAGGGGAGGTTGACGCGACTAACAGCGTGGCGCACTCGATGCGGAATTTCATTGTTTCATTTCCCCTGATTGTCGTCCTGCTTCTCGTTTGCTCCTGCACCGGGGAACAAACGAACGAAGCTCCAATTCCGGCGGGTACGATTCCTCCGGCGTTTATTTTCGAGTTCCCCGTCGAATGGCAGCAATGGCATCCGCACAAGTCCATTACCTTGCGATGGCGGATCAATGATCCCACGGTGACGGGAGGGAGGATACACTACCGTGCCGAGAAATCGTCGCTGTGGAGAGCGTTGGCGGATTTCGGTCCAGGCGAGACGCAGGTCACCGTGGACCTGCCGGACAAAACGGACATCCGCTATCGATTTTCAATCACTACTCGAGACAACACGCGGCGGGATTCCTCCGCCGTGGTGCAATACCTCATCCCATTTCTCGTCGAGCCGCGTGAGGGAAGCTCGTTTGTCGTGCGCGACAGCATTCTATTGCGCTGGGAGAATGTTGCCGATGATGTGCAGGAAGTGGAGATCCAGTATTCACCTCGTGATCGGGATCAGTGGGTGCATGTGATGTATGCCCCTGCGGGTGATGGTTTCGCCTGGTTTACGAATCATCCGTTCGCACCTTACACCGCGGTGGACTTCCGCATCCGCGCGCGTGGATCCTTGCTCTGGGCGTACACCCGCAACGTGGGAATCGGAGTCAATTCCGCGCGCTTTCCCGTTCCTGAAAGAGCGGTGTATCGTTTGCTCCCGATGACAATCTTCGCCACTCTCGGCATACCTCCAACCAGTGATGCAACGTTGACAAGCTACGAACTTAGTGTGGACGGAGGGAGCAACTGGACGCGCATACAAAAGACTCATCTCATCACCGAGAAAGCCACGGCGAATGCGCTCGTTCGCATCAATCATCCGGCGCTTGTCGAACCGTATGTGCTTGGACCATTCAGCATTGTCGACCGGGTGCACGACTACTTCCAGCCGTTTGTTGGAATGCGCTTGCAGTACGATTTCAATCGCAGCAGTTCCGGGTATGGTGGAGGTACGCCCATGAAGCGGCGGTTAATCGTGACGGTGCTGTCCGTACAACAACAGGGTGATCGCATGGAATATTCGTGCTCGCTGCTCTACATCGAGGAGAATGGTACACAACATACTGCCACAGGGATGCTGTGGCACGAAGAGAACGCGTTTCGATCGATACGCGGGAATTTCGATCCCTTCCTCGTGCCTGATCTTCCCGCCATACACGATATCACAATCAACACGTTTCGGAAACAATTCTCCATGATGCTCCCGGGCTCGACTTCGAAGGTGAATTTCGATTACACCACGGAACGATACCGGGGACTCGTGTTTCTGAAACGTGACGTGAAAAAGGAGTTACCGTCTTCATTAACGACAGAACAGTGGCGATTGGTGGAGTAACAGGTCCGAGAAAGCAGACGATACTCAAATCATCGCTCCATTGAGAAGGAGGAGTGAACGTGAGGAAGGTATACCAACTGTGCATGGTGGCCGCGCTGCTGGCGCTGCTCTCCTGTTCGGAAGATGAGAGTGTTGCGCCGGAGTTGCCTCGCGTTGCACCGGCATTCACCTTCATAGAACCTGTGACCGCACTGCTCCACAACCCGGAACTGCCGCTACGTTTACGCTGGAAGGCGACCGACGAGATGGCACAAGCGGGGCTTCTCCATTACAAGGTGGAGGGAACGGCGGAGTGGAAGTACCTTTTCGAATTTCCGCCGAAACAGCGGGAGTTCGATGTGGATTTGGATGACCAATCCTCCATACGATATCGCTTCGCACTATCCACTATCGATGGAAAACGCTGGGACTCGTCCGCTGTCGTACAGTATCTGGTGCCAGTACTCACCGAACCAGTCGGCGGTGACATACTCGACCCCGGTACGACGCGGTATTTTCGATGGACAAATTTCGCTTCCACGCTGGAAGAGGTCGAGTTGTCCTGGTCGATAACGGGAACGAACAAATGGAATCTCGCTTGTTTCGCGGCGGCAAGGGACTCTGCCGTGGCGTGGCCGGCGATGTCCATCCCGCTATACAGCGTGGTGGATTTTCGTATCCGGGGGAGGGGATCAAAGAACGCCTCGTACGTTCGTGGTGTGGTCGTGCGCTCGGGCGATGTCCGTTTCCCCAAGCCCGGCGACTCGGCGTATCGACTCCTGAACGTCGCGATAGACATGCAGCTGGGTTTGCCACCTGGAAAGGACAAGACCCGAACCCGTTACGAACTCAGCACGGATGGAGGCGTGACATGGAAGTTCATCGACCGTGAATGGTTCGTGCTTGAGGAGGTCACCTCGTCCGCATTCATTCGTGTAAGCCATCCCGACGTGACGTATCGATTGGTCTCAGGTCCATTTTCCATCGTCGACAGAGTACAGGAATATTTCCAACCGCGACCCGGCATGGAATGGCACTACGACTACAAGTATTCCTCGATTGATTACCATGGAAATAGAACAACGCAGAATCGATGGATCACGATCTCCGTACTCTCGGAAGTACGCAAACCCCAGCGGACGGAATTCCCTTGCTCGATACTCGTCACCGAGGAGAATGGAAGTCAGAGTACAGCTTCGGGTCTGCTCTGGCAGGACACCACGATATTTCGGGTTGTCAGGGGAAATTTCGAACCGTTCATTAGAGCGGAGATTCCTGGACGGCACGATGCATCGGTTGATTCCCTCGAGTACACGTTCAAATTGGATCCTCCACCAACACTCCCGCTGACCTGGGAGAAGTACATCTCAAGACGTGGGAAGGGTGTCGTGTACAGAAGCATCAATAACGTAGAATCGCGACAAACTGGCTCGTCGCAGGAATGGAGATATCGTGACTAATGTCGGAGCGGTCACTTCCGGCATGCCCGCCTTGCTCCGCATCTCCAGCGTTAAGCAATTCTCACGAAGTACGCGGTGTATCGTGCTTTGCTCGTGTGCAGGATCATTTCCGACGCTACCGCTATTCATTCCCGCACATGACATGACACATCCGACACATTCGGCATGCTCGCAACGCGTTGCATACGTTGCGAGCGGTGAAGAGAGATACCAGCAATCCTGAATTCTCGCCTTTCGGCGTTACTTCTTCTCCAGAAATGGCTTGAGCAAATCAATGGGAATGGGGAACAGCGTCGTCGAATTGTGCTCGGCCGCGATCACTGTGAGTGTTTGCAGATAGCGCAGTTGCAATGCGGCGGGATCGCGTGACAGCACGGTGGCTGCTTCGGCCAGCTTGGCTGATGCCTGGAATTCGCCCTCGGCCGCGATGACTTTGGCGCGACGCTCGCGCTCGGCCTCGGCTTGCTTGGCCATGGCGCGCTGCATTTCCTGCGGCAGGTCGATGTGCTTCACTTCCACCAGACTCACCTTGATGCCCCAGGGCTCGGTTTGATGATCGATAATTTCCTGCAACTGCTTGTTGATTTTTTCGCGCTCGGCAAGCAATTCATCGAGTTCGGATTGTCCGAGTATGCTGCGCAAGGTGGTTTGCGAAAGCTGACTGGTGGCGAAGAGGAAATTCTCCACCTCCACAATGGCGCGCGAGGCCTCCAGCACACGGAAATACACCACCGCGCTGACCTTGACCGACACGTTGTCGCGCGTGATCACGTCCTGCGGCGGCACATCCAGCACGATGGTGCGCAGACTGACTTTCACCATGCGGTCCACCAGTGGAATAAGGAAAATCAATCCGGGCCCCTTGCTCTTTATCAGGCGCCCGAGCCGGAAAATCACGCCTCGCTCGTATTCGCGCAGAATGCGTATGCTGCTGCCGAGGATGAAAATGATGAACACGATGACAATGCCGAGTACACTTTCCGCGGAATTCATGCTGCCTCCTTGGGGGAATTTCTATCACTCTGTGGATGAATTGCTGTCGGGCACTTCTTCTACGAGCATGCGGAACTCCCGCAACTCGCGCACGATCACGCTTCGGCCCTGAGGTATCGACGTACCCAGCGCGCGCGCCTTCCAGATTTCGCCATGCACGCGGATACTGCCTTCCGGTGCCAGTGGCTCCAGCGCCACACCGCGCTCGCCGATCATGGCCTCCACGCCCGTGCTCGGGGCTGCCCGTTGCGCCGCTAGGCCTTTGCCCACAACGAACAGGAAGAACGCCGCGGTGCACAACGTGACGGTGATGATGGCTGTCATGGAAATCTCCAGCACGTCCGCGCCCGGCGGTGTGTCGATGAGCATGATCGAGCCGAAAAACAGGGCAATCACTCCGCCGATGGACAGCAGGCCGTGGCTGACGATTTTCACCTCCAGCAGTAGGAGAATCACACCGAACAGCAGCAATGCCAACCCGGCGTAATTCACCGGCAACGTGTCCATTGCGTAAAGCGCGAGTATGATGCAAATTCCGCCAGCGATGCCGGGAAAGAGCGCACCGGGATTGTACAGCTCGAAAATCAACCCGTACATGCCCAGCATGAGCAGAATGTAGGCGATGGTGGGGTCGCTGAGTACGTTGAGCAATGCTCGCGAAAAGCTCATCCCGCGTTCCTCGATCTGCGCTCCAATCGTGCGGAGACGCACACTGTCTCCTCGCAACTGCACGATGCGACCATCGAGCTGCCGCAACAACGAGCGCAGATCCGGGGCCACAAGGTCGATCACACGCAGTTCCAGTGCCTCCCGCTCGGTGAGCGAGGCGCTACCGCGCACGAAGGCCTCGGCCCATTGCACGTTGCGTCCCCGCTGCGCCGCGATGCTGCGCGCGAACGCGGCCGCGTCGTTGGTGGCCTTGGCAAGCGGAATGTTGGTGGAATCGACGACATTCGACCCTTCGCCCATGGTGATCGGGTGGGCTGCGCCGATGTTGCTGCCCGGCGCCATGGCCGCCACATGAGCCGCCATGGTGATGAAGGCGCCAGCGGAAGCCGCCTGCGCTCCACCGGGCGCCACGTACACCACGACGGGTACGGGTGCGGCGAGCAGATCCGCCACAATCGCGCGGGTGGACTGCAGCAGTCCGCCGGGAGTGTTCAGGCGAAGAATCACCGCATGCGTTCCATCGGATTCGGCGCGTTCGAGTTGTTCGTGCACGTGACCCGCCGACGCCGGATTGATGCTGCCATCGATATCGATGAGCAGCACGCGCATCTGTGCGGCGAGACTCGGTGCAAGGAGCAGGAGAAGGATGGTCCAGCGCCAGGCATGTCGCATGACAACCTCCGGAAGTTCACCCGCATACTAACGAAGGCGCGAGAGAGAAGCAATGCACGCGCGGCAGGGCCTGAGTTCCGCGGAGAAACGGTGGGCTGGCGCGGGGTGGGGAAACGGGGTGATGAGTATTTCCTTTTGCATCTTTTATTCTCCGATGAAAAGCGTATTTTATCGAATGTCATGAACCTTCATTGAGTATCGGCGCAACACCACACGTATGGACTTTCGTCACACAGCTTGCTCGCAGTACAGGAGACAGTGCGATGCATGACAGCACGCATGGCGGTGGACTTCCGTACGCGGGAAATGACGACATCGACCCCGCAGTGCTCGAAGCCATTCGCGCCGGTCGTATGACCGTGGAAGAAGCGCTCGCCTTGCGTCGCAGCGACCTGTTGCGCGACGCCGGACTCGCCACCGATACTCCGCGTCCGTGGACGCGTCCCGCCGAACGTCCCTTCACCCGTGCCGAGCGCGATCGCACCACGGTGCTGTTCGGCGGATTGACGTGGAAACACGAACGGTTGATCCAGGCCAATCTGCGGCGCCTCGGTTACGACGCTGCCTTTTTGCCCGCGCCTGACAACCGCGCCTATGAGGTGGGCAAGGAATACAGCAACAACGGACTGTGCAATCCCACCTATTTCACCGTGGGGAATCTCATTGCGCATTTGCTCGATCTCGAGCGTCGCGGCATGTCGCGCGAGGAGATTATCGAGCGGCATGTCTTTTTCACTGCCGGGGCCTGCGGTCCCTGCCGCTTCGGCATGTACGAATCCGAGTACCGTCTCGCGCTGCGCAACGCCGGTTTCGAGGACTTCCGCGTGCTGATACTGCAGCAGCAGGGTGGACTCGACCAGGCCGCGGACGGTGCGGGTCTGGAGATGAACATCGATTTCACGCTGGGCATCATCAACGCCTTCATCATCGCCGACGTGCTCAACGACATCGCATACAGGAGTCGTCCGTATGAAGTCGAACCCGGCGCCACCGACGCGGCTCTCGCGCGAGCAATGGAGGAGGTTGCCACCAGCATAGAGGCATTGCCGATTGTGGACGTTCCTCGCTGGATACAACGCAGCGGACTGGGAGGCGTGCTTGCCGCCACGGGAAAATTCGCGCAGCAGTTGTTCGGCCGCGCCTTGCCGCGTGCGCTACGTCGCGCGGCACGGCATTTCGAGAGTGTGGAACTGGATCGCACGCGTGTGAAACCCGTGGTGAAAATCACCGGCGAGTTCTGGGCGCAAACCACGGAAGGCGATGGAAACTTCCGCATGTTCCGCTTCCTCGAGCAGGAGGGAGCCGAGGTGCTGATCGAGCCCGTCACCCCCTGGCTCATGTATTTGCTGCATCAGGAGAAACAGGCGCGGCGAGACCGCCGCCTGCTCGACGCGCGCGGACCCCGCGACACACTGCGCAGTGCTTTGCGCTACTTGCGGGCACAGGGCTTGCTCACCCTTGCCGAGCGACTGTACGCACGGGAATACCGTCGCCACCGCAAGGCGTTGCACAATCTGCCCCAGGCCATGCCGGATCAGTACCATTTCGCCCGCATCGCCGCACCGTATTTCAACACGCGCATCGAGGGCGGAGAAGGACATCTCGAAGTCGCCAAGACCATTTACTACCCGAAGGCCGCGCTCTGCCACATGGTGCTGTCGCTCAAACCCTTCGGTTGCCTGCCCAGCACGCAATCCGACGGCGTGCAATCGGCCGTGGTGGCGCATCATCCTGATGTGCTGTTCCTTCCCATCGAAACGTCGGGCGAAGGCGCGCTGAATGCGCACAGCCGCGTGCAAATGACCTTGGCCGATGCGCGCGAACGGGCGCGCGAGGAAATGGATCGCGTGCTGCGTACACACGAGCTCACCATCGAAGAACTACGCGCCGCGCAGGCACGCCGGGCGGATCTCCGATCGCCGTTGCTTCCGCTGCAGCCCGACGGAACGATCGCGGGCACAGCCGCGCGCCTTGCGAAGCTGGTCGCAACGCGTGGAAGGAAGCGCCGCGCATGAGCACGCGTTACCTTATCGGACTGGACATCGGCAGCACAACGGTGAAGGCCGTCGTGCTGCGGGAGGACGAGCTTACGCCTGTCTGGAAGGATTACCGCCGCCATGAGACGCGTCAAGCCGAGACGGCGTTGGATTTCCTCGAACGCATCGAAACGGAATTCGGAGGCGGGGATGAGGAATTCCGTGCGTACGTCACCGGCAGCGGTGCGCGTGTGTTGATGGACGCCATCGGCGCGCGTTTCGTGCAGGAGGTGAATGCCGTGGCCCTGGCCGTGGAAGCCCGCTGTCCCAGCGCCGGTTCCGCGGTGGAGTTGGGCGGACAGGATGCGAAGATCCTGATTTTCCAGCATGATCCGCTCACAGGTCATTCCAAGAAAATCACCTCCATGAACGACAAATGCGCCGGTGGTACTGGCGCGGTGATCGACAAGATCAGCGCGAAGCTGCGTCTGAGCGCCGAGGATATGTCTGCGCTGCGCTACGACGGCGTGCGCCTGCATCCCGTTGCGGGCAAATGCGGCGTCTTTGCCGAGACGGACATCAACGGCCTGCAGAAACAAGGCGTGCCTCCGGCCGAACTCATGGCCTCGCTTTTCGATTCCATTGTGCAGCAGAACCTCTCCGTTCTCACCCGTGGCAATACCTTGCCCCCCGATGTGCTGTTGCTGGGCGGACCGAACACCTTTCTCCCCGGCATGGTGGAGGCGTGGAAACACGCCATTCCCCTGGTCTGGGAAGAACGCGGTGTGGAGTTGCCCGACGAGGTGGCGGCGCGCGACCGCATTTACGTGCCCGAAGATGCGCAGTACTTCGCCGCGTTTGGCTGCGTGATTCACGGACAACGCAATGACGATGCCGCACACTATAAAGGTGCGTCGGGATTGCGCGCGTGGCTGGCCGAGGGTCGGCACACCGCGCATCGCGACAAGGCCGGCACGGGATTGTGGGATACGGAGGAGGAACTCCGGCAATTTCTCGACGAGTACCGGCAGGCGGGCTTCACACCACTGCGGCTGCGCCCCGGATCCCGTTTCGATGCCTATCTCGGCATAGACGGTGGATCGACTTCGACCAAAGGCGTGTTGCTCACACGCGAAAGCACTGTGGCCTTCAAGGCCTACAAACTGTCGGATGGCAATCCCATCGACGACACCCGGCAGATTATTGACATGCTGCGGCGGCAGGTCGAGGATCAGGGCGCTTCGCTGCGCATTCTCGGTGTGGGCACCACGGGCTATGCAAAGGATATGCTCAAGGATGCGCTGGCCGCGGATGTGGCCCTGGTCGAGACCGTGGCGCATACGCAGGCGGCCCGCCGTTTCTATCCCGACGTGGATGTGATCTGCGATGTGGGAGGACAGGACATCAAATTGATTCTCCTGCACGACGGCCGTGTGGTGGATTTCAAATTGAATACGCAATGCTCGGCGGGCAACGGCTACTTTTTACAGGGCACGGCCGAGAGCTTCGGCTACGATGTGAGCGATTTCGCGGAGGCGGCGTTCCGCGCGCGCGAAGCGCCGGAATTCGGCTATGGTTGTGCGGTGTTCCTGCAAAGCGATATCGTGGACTTTCAGCGGCAGGGGTGGACGCGCGAAGAAATCATGGCGGGCCTGGCAAAAGTATTGCCGAAAAATATCTGGCTCTACGTGTCGCAGATCAGCAATCTCGAGATGCTCGGCGGCACCTTCGTGCTGCAAGGGGGCACGCAGCGCAACCTGGCGGCGGTGAAAGCGCAGGTGGATTTCATCCGCCGCAAATTCCGCTCGCTCAATCCCCGTATCATCGTCCACGAGCACACCGGAGAAGCCGGTGCCATCGGGGCGGCAGTGGAAGCGGCGCGACTGCACGCCTCGGGACGCGAAACCACCTTCATCGGACTGGACGCCGCCACGCGCATTCGCTTCACGGCGCGGCGCGACGAATCCACGCGCTGCACCTTCTGCAAGAACAACTGCCTCCGCACCTTCATCGATGTGGAAACTCCGGTGGAGTCGGGCGACGAACAGCGCACGCGCCGCCTGATCATCGCCACCTGCGAGAAAGGCGGCGTGGAAGCCACCGAAGACATGCGCGTTGTGGCCAAGGACATGTCGCGCATACGCGCGCAATTCCCCGATTACGCCGATATCGCCGCGCGACTCGCGTTCACGTCCTTTACAAGCACGAACAGCGAGCGAAGCTCCATCCCTGTGACGCTCGCGGATGGCAGCGTGCTGCAACGCGGTGCATTGCGCATCGGCATGCCGCGGGCGTTGAATCACTTCGCCCATGCGCCGTTGTTCACCGCGTATTTGCAGAGCATCGGTGTGCCGTTCGACAACATCGTGTTCTCCTCGCCGACGACCGATGCACTGTTCCGCGAGGGGAGCAAGAGGGGAGCCATCGATCCCTGCTTCCCGAGCAAGCTGGCGCTGTCGCATGTGCACAATCTGCTCGCGCGGCACCATGCTCGCAAACCATTGCACATGATCTTTTTCCCCATGGTGGACGACATGCCCAGCGATCTGCACGGCACGCAGGCGCGCAAGGCGTGCCCGACCATCACCGGCACGGTGGAATCGGTGAAGGCGGCGTTCATCAAGGAGCGCGACCTGTTCGCCGAGGCGGGCGTGCGCTACGTGCATCCCTTCGTCAACCTGGGCGACGAGCGTCTGGCGGAGCGACAACTGTTCGAGGCCTTGCGACCGTTGTTCCAGCTCTCTCGACGGGAGCATGCCGAGGCCCTGCGAGCGGGGTATGAAGCGCTGCACAGTTATCATCGGCAATTGCGCGAGCGCGCGAGGGAAACGCTGCTCGAAGTGGAGCGCGAACAACGCATCGCCATTGTGCTGCTCGGGCGACCGTATCACAACGATCCCGGCATCAACCATGGCATACTTGCCGAATTCCAGAAGCTGGGTTATCCCGTACTGACGCAGGATGCCTTGCCCACGGACGCGGACATTCTCGAGCGCGTGTTCGGCGAGGATATGCGGCAGGGATTAATCGCTGATCCAATGAGCATCGATGATGTGTGGAAGAATTCCTACAGCGAAAACACCAATCGCAAAGTGTGGGCGGCGAAATACGTAGCGCGGCATCCGAATCTGGTGGCCCTCGAATTGTCGAGTTTCAAATGCGGGCATGATGGTCCGATTTATGCCGTGGTGCAGGAGATCGTGGAGTCCTCCGGCACCCCGTATTTTTCCTTCAAAGACGTCGACGAGAACAAGCCCAGCGGAAGCATACGCATTCGTGTGGAAACCATCGGCTATTTCCTGCGCCGCTATCGCGATACGCTCGCCGAGCGCTTGCGCAAGCGCGATGAAATCGAAGCCGCGCTGCGTGCGTACGAAGCACGGCTTCTCGCGGCGCTCGGACGCACGCCTGCACCGCATCCCCGCTTCGTCGCGCCTGAGGAGCGCGCCAGCGACGTTGTCAGTATCGAACTCCCGAGGACGCTGCATCGATGAACCGCCCACGCCGTCTGGCGTGCCTGCTGCTGTTGCTTCCGTCGCTTCTCGCCGCGCAGCGTCCGGATGCCGTGTATTTTGGTGATTCCATCACCGAGGGATGGATCGATGCCGAACGCCGACCCGCCGAGGCCTGGCCCGCCGTGCTGGATTCCATGCTGTCCGCGCGCGGTGTGACGTGGAACGGTGCGGCACGAGCCGTGGGTGGGGAGACCAGCGAGGACGGGTTGCGCCGCATGGATGAAGACGTGCTGCAGGCCCGACCACGGATAGCGGTAATCGCGTTCGGGTCCAACGATTACTATGTGTGGGGCGCGCCGCCTTTTCGACGCGTGGGACGGGAGCGCTTCGAGAACACGATCGCGCTCATGATCGACAAGCTGCGAGGTGTGGGCATCATCCCCGTGCTGTTGGGATTGCCGCCCATTCTTCCCGATCGTTTCGCTCTCTTCACCGATACCACTGTGTACACCAGCTTCGGCGGCGTGGAAGCGGGCAATCGCGACTACAACAACGCTTTACGCGAGACGGCGCATCGTACCGGAGCCCTGTTTGTGGAATGCGATTTCGGTGAAGACGGCGCGCAATTACTCGGCATGGACGGCGTGCATCCATCCCCGGTCGGACACCGCCGCATAGCCGCGCTGCTCGCACCGGTGATGATCGCACTGCGCGATTCCGTGCCCGAACCCGCGAAATCCATGGCGGTATCGTTGTATCCTGTGCCATTCCACCCGGCGGATCACGGCCGCATGCTCTGCGCAATCAGCAGTGATAATGCCGGAACACTCCGCGTGGGCGTTGTGGATGCCGCGGGCAGAAATGTCCGAAACATCGTATATTGGGCCTATTCCGCCGGTGTGCACTATATACCATGGGATGGCCGGACCGATGACGGAACACCGGTCCCCGCAGGGGCATATACCGTGTATGTGCTCGCCGGAAATGAAATGACGACACATCGCGTGCAACTTTTCTAAATGGAGTCCGACATGTATCGTGCGCTTCCGCTGATGCTGCTCATGTGCACCACCTTTGCCTTCGCCCAAAATGCCGTTCCCTTCACCAACGATCCATCGATGTACAAACGTGGTTACGATATTCCCGCGGGTTTGGAACATGGCACCTGGGATTTCGACGAATGGCCCGGCATCGACCACAAAGTGGTGTACAAAAAGGAATTCCGCTACGGCGATGCAAATGAGAAAATCAAGATCGATTACGGATTGAGCGTTTTCGACGCCAATGACCACGAAGGGTATCTGAAGTCGCCAGAAGAATTGTTCGGAAAATTCGCCTCAATGCATGATGTGGTGGCGAATGCAAAATCCATCGTCGGCGTGTTCGCGCATCCCGATGACGAAATTCTGCTTGCGGGCGGGCTCTTCGCCTACGCCGCCGAGCGCGGCCTGAAAGCGAAAATCTACCTCCTTTCCAATGGCGCCGATGGCGGCAAGGGTTTCTCCAACGATATCGATCCCGCGCTGGGTGGATACAACTGCGCCAGCGTGATGCCCGACGGCAGCATTCGTGTCACCACCGATCTGATGGGGAAGGAGAAGGTGCGCATTTTCACCGCGTATGCGAAATCCCTGGGCGTACCCATCGAGGTGTTGCCCGTACGCCTCACCTTCGACGGCAAGCCGGTGGTGCAGATGGGTGAATATCCCGGCCTCGATTTCAAAAAGAGTTACGGACCCGGCACCGAGTTGCGCAAGGCAATGGAAGCTGCAGTGCGTGAGATGTTGCTGCGCGAACGACCGGAGGTCATCGTGACGCATGGACGTAATGGCGAATACGGCAATTATTTTCACAAAACGCTGCATACCATCGTCGTGCAAGCCGCGGCCGAAGTCCGGCGCACGGCACCCAATGTGCTGTTCACCGGATTTCCCGAATACAACATCGATGATCGCATCACCCACGTGCTGGATCTCGACCGCAAGGGACAGGCGCGACAGAAGAAATGGGACGCCTTCCGCGGCATCAGCTTCGTGTTTCAGGATGGCAACGATTACGACAAGCCATGGAATCCCGACGACGACTTGATGGACGGTGTATTCGTGAAAGACTACGGGTACACGCCCCAGCAGGGCAAACCTCCGCGCTATGAATTTTTCCAACTCGTGAACTGATAGTCCATGGGCCCCGTCGCCGTCAGCACTAAGCACGGCGGCGAACGGGGCCGCACGCGCCTGTCATCCGCCCCATGGCAATGAACATCATCCATTTCGCCAATCATTTCCTTCCGTCCATCGGCGGCGTGCAGTACAGCGTGGCGCGCACCGCCGAGGCGCAGGCGCGGCTGGGTCATCGCGTCCGTGTGATAACGGAAACCATGGTGGACAATACCTTCGATGACAAGGCGCAACCCTATGATATCACACGTTTTCGGGTGCCCGTGCTCAGACCTTTCACACGGCTGTTGTACTGGCGGTGGATGTGGAATCAGCGCGCAGTGTTGAATTCGGCCGACGTGTTGCATTTTCACGACTACACCACATTTTTCCATTGGTTTCTGCCTTTGCGCGCCGTGGTCCGCCATCCGCTGTACGCCGTCACCTTCCATGGCTTCGAGCATTGGCCGGTGAAACGACGGCATCAATGGATGCGCTGCGCGACTGCCCGCTGCACGCGTGTGCGCATCGGGGTGGGATCGTATATCACCTCGCTGTACCGTCATCCGGTTGACCATGTCATGGTGGGAGCCCCGGTGCGCACGCTGCCACGGTTGCCACGTGCAGAGGCGCCGGTGTTTGCGTACGTGGGACGGCTGGCCGGCGACACCGGTCTGCTTCCGCTTGCCATGGCGCTGCGCACGCTGGCGCATCGGCGCGACACCGACATCGTGCTGCGACTGGCAGGCGAGGGTCCGCTACGTGATACGCTCGTTGTGCTATCGGATGAGCGCTTCCGTATCGAGGACCATGGACCGGTGACCGACGTGAGCGCGGTCCTCGCCGGAGCGCGCTTCATCATCTCCGGCGGATTTCTCGGATTGTTCGATGCGTTTCAAACTGGCATCCCTGTGATCGTGCCGGCATTCAGCGACATTCGACGCCTGTACATTCACTCCATTCCCGCTGTGGAGGATTACTGCACAATACTGGAGTGCGAAGGGGAGGTGGAGGAGGCACTGGAGGCAGTGTTGCTCGAGAGCGAGGACGGAGCGGGGGCGCGTGCCGAGGCGGCCGAGCGTTTTGTGCGCGGGCTGTCATGGGATACCATCGCGAGCGATATTGTGGAATGGTATTGCCGGGCACGGCCTGCGAACGGCGTGCGGATGTCCGGCGGGTAATGGTAGCATGAGACAACATCACTTCATATTCTTTGGCCTCACCTCCTGGGACAGCTTGCCTCAGCGGGAACATGCCCTGGCTGCCGAATGCGCGCGGCTCGGGCATCAGGTGGACATTATTGAAATCGCACCGTCGATGGCGGGCAAGGCGCATGCCATGCTGCAGCGCACCTTTTCGCCGCTGGCGCGGGACAGGGGCTTCGCCCGGCGGCGCCAGGTGGAAAACCTGTGCATACACACACCGCCGCTGTTGCCGACAGGATTTCGCAACAGTCTGACGCCGTACTACGACAGGGCGGTGTTTCGTCGCTGGTTTCGCTCGACCTTTCGTAGCATCGACATGAACCGCGCCATCGGTGTGGTCATGTTGCCGCTGTGGTGGGGGCGCTTCCTCGATCGCGACTTTTTCCAGCCCCGGCTGCTCGTGTACGACATCGCCGACGCGCCCGAAGTGCAGAGTCGCAACGCGCGCACCTTGCAGCGCATGACAGAGTGCGAGCGGCACATCGCGCGGGATGTGGATGTGATCACGTACAGTGCGCTGGAGATGGGGAGCGATATCGAAAACCATTTTCCGCAAGTACGCTCGTTGTTCCTGCCCAATGCCGTGTCGAAGGAATTTCTCACCAGCGTGCAACATCAACCACGGCATCGCAGCAACGGCTTGCGGGAGATTGGCTATATCGGTGCCACTTCCGACCGCTGGTTCGATGCGCAACTGGTCCGCCATGTGGCGCGGGCGTTCCCACAGCATCGTTTCAACATTGTCGGACCAGCGGAGCCCGCGGTGATAGCTGCGTTGGGAGCCGAAAGCAATGTCGCCTTGCATGGTTTCATCCCACACGAACAGCTTCCCGCGTGGTTGGAGCGCTTCGATCTCGCGATCATCCCTTTTCAGAACAACGGCATCACCCGTGTGGTGAATCCCCTCAAGCTGTACGAATACGCCGCCGCGGGTTTGCCAGTGGTGGCGACGCGCACCGACGAATTGCGGCATTTCGGATCGCTGGTGGAACTGGCCGACACGCCGCAGGGCTTTGTCAGCGCTATGGAACGCGCTTTGGGTGAAGACAGCGAAGAGGCGCATGCCACACGAAGGCGCTTCGCCGAGGAGAACACCTGGACCGAGCGCGTGCAGCGCCTGCTGTCGTGCATCGACGAACATGTGGAGGTGGCATGACGGTGCCGCGCATGGTGCAGCACGTACTCGATCGTCTGCCGCATGGTGCGCGGGACGCAGGCATCGTCTTCAGTGGCGACGTCCTCTCGAAATTCCTCACCTTTCTGATCACGCTCTCCATGCTCGCCTTGTTGCAGCCGGAAGAGTATCTGCTTTACGGGTTGTTCATCACCGTGTTGGCAGCGGTGAATCAGTTCACCGACTCCGGTATTCATCAGAGCTTCATTCGTTTCTATGCGCTGTACAAGCACGACAAGCCCGACCGCGCGCAGGCGTACTACGAGTTCACCCTGCGCCTGAAGGCGGCCATCGTGTTGCTGACCGCCGTTGCCGTGTATTTCGGTGCCGGCGTGATCGCCGTGGACGTGCTGCGGACACCCGAGTTGCAGCATCCGCTGCGAATCATGACGCTGGCAGTGGTCGGCGGGGGATTGATGGAATACATACTGGCGGTGTTGCAGGCACGACAGGAATTCGCACGCTTCACCGGCGTGCGCATGGCCGAAGCGGTGTTGAAAACCGGATTCATTTACGCGGCGATATTCGCCGGGGTGTTTTCGCTGGATCTCGTCTACGCTTCGTACGCCATTGCGCCGCTGTTGGTGGGAGTGGTATCGGTGTACTTCGTCAGCAATCTCCGGGGTCGCGTTGCCTATGACTGGCGCGATCTCGGACGGGAGATGCTAGGCTTCGGCAAATGGATGATGATCACGTCGTTCGCGACCATGTTTCTCATGCGGCTCGATGTGTTCATGATCTCCCCGCTGTTGGCGCATCGTCCGGAGGAAGCGGGACTGTACATCGCCGCTACAAAACTCTGTACGCCGCTGATCGTGTTGGCGGGTTCGGTGTCCACCGTGTTTTTTCCCAAGGCCATGGAGTTGCGCACGGTGGCTGGCATGCGCTCGTATTTGCGAAAGACCTTCGCGGTGAGTCTGCCGGTTACAGCGCTGGGCTTGTTGTACATGCTGGGACTGTATTTCGCCATACCGGAGTATTTTCCCGCCTATGCCGAATCACTTCCGCTGTTCGCACTGCTGTTTCTCGGGTACGCCTGGACCATCATCGGCAATCCCGTTACGATGCTCATTCTCAGCATCAACCATGCGCATGTCGCGACCTATATCGCGCTGGGTCAGTTGCTGATCACCGTCGTGGCCCACTATTTCTTCATCACGCACATGGGCGGCATGGGTGCCGCGTTGAGCAGTGTGCTGGTGTGGTTTCTTGCCGGGAGCGTCACCATGCTTTACACCTGGATTCACCGGCACGACATCGAACGCATTCGACCGGAGGAAACGGCATGAGCATGATGCTGGCACGCATGGCGGCCTGGTTGTTCCGCAAGCTGCAGGGTGCGGAATTGCATCTCGCGTTGGCGGGACTGCGAGCGCGGGGACAGGACATACACCCGAGCGCCACCTTTGGTCCGCGCGTGCAACTGCGCATCGCGGATGCGGCCACGTTGCGCGTGGGTCCGGACGTGGAGGTATTGCACGACAGTTGGTTGATCGCGCATCCGGGCAACACGCTGGAGCTGGGCGAACGCGTGTTCGTTTCACAGCATTGCACGATTTCCGGCGATGTGCGCATCGGACGCGACACATTGATCGCGGGTTTTGTGACCATCATCGACGCCAACCACCGATTTTCGGATACCACACGTCCGATTCGGGAGCAGGGCGGCGCCAGTGCGCCCATTGTGATTGGCGAGGATGTCTGGATCGGCAGCAACGCCGTCATACTCTCCGGCGTGCGAATCGGCGATCACGCGGTGGTGGCGGCGAATGCCACGGTGACGCATGATGTGCCCGATTGGGCCGTGGTGGGCGGCACGCCGGCGCGTGTACTGCGCGACAGGAGGGAAGGGTGATTGTCCGCCGCACGGCGTGGAGCGACGAGCGCGTGCGCGCGTGGTGGAACGCGGCCTATCGGTCCGGGCGTCTGTACCGGGATACCTTTTTTCAGCGGTATGAATGGAACGCGTTGTGGGACAGGCATTTCGTTGCTTCCCATCCGCGCCGCGAGAGCATGCTGCTGTGCGTGGAGCGCGATGGTGCCATCATCGCGGTGGCGCCGATGTATGTGCAGCAGCGCGCGCTTGCGGGAATGCGCGCGTGGCGTTCACTGCATTGGATAGCCGAGCGCTTGGCGCAGTACCCTGATCTCGTCACCACCGAAGCGGACCCGCGGCCCGTGTGGGATGCGCTCTTGCAGTGGCTGGACGAGCAGTTCCCGGATGCGTGGCTGGAGTTGCGTGACATTCTGCCAGAAAGCAGTTGCGCGCATGTGCATGGGCCGGGGGATGAAGAAGGAGAGCATTACTGCGCGCTTTCTCTCGCGGGGTTGACGCGCGAAACACTGCTCTCACGCGTGGACGATCACATGCGGCGTGAGTTGCGGCGCGCGTTTCGCCGCCTCGATGAAATGGAACAACTGCGATGGACCTTTCAGCAGGAAGCGGATATAGAACTCCTGCATCAGCTGATCGCACTCAACCGCTCGCGTTTCGGCGCGGCGTCGTATTTCGCGGACGAAGCGAATAGCGCTTTTTTCCTCGATGTCGCCACTGCCGCTCGTGATGAAATCTGGACAGCGACCTTGCGCGAGGGCGAGGCGATCATCGCAATGCTCATGGGGTACAGGCATGCCGGCGCCTTGCTGTACGTGCTTTCCGGACTCGATGATACAAGAAAAGCGCTCAGTCCCGGCACCACCGTGCTTGGCGCCACCGTGCTGCATGCCGCGGAGGCGGGCCTGGCCACCTTTGATTTCCTGCGAGGCGAAGAGCGGTACAAATTCGAGTTCGCTCCCGACGTCCGCAGGAGCAGACACTGCACCGTGCTTTTTCGCGACGCGGCTCTGCGACATCGCGCTGCGAACGTCTCGCGTCGCGCGTTGGATCGGGTGCGGAGGACGCGATGATGATAACATGGCACCATCTTATCTTTTATACTGCTCCGGCGGAACCGCAGGAGCCGGCGAGTGTTCCGGGCCTTGCTTTCACAGTGTATCTTGATGAAACGGACGTGCCCTTCGATGCGTTGCCTTGCCCGCGCTATGAGGCCGTGTATCGCGACCGCCTGCGCTCGGGACATGAGCTGCTCGTGGGCTTGTTGGATGGTGATGTGGTGTTCTCGGCCTGGTTGGCGGATACCGTCCTGCGTGTGGATGAATTGCGTTGGTACTGGCATGTGCAGCGCGACGATATGGTGATTTACGACGTGATCACCGCCGGGCATGCGCGCGGTCGGGGGATTTATCCTGCGGCGCTACGCTTTGCGCGAACATTGGCGGCCCGGCGCGGATTGCGGCGCTGCTGGATTTACGCCGAACATGGAAACAGCGCCTCGCGGCGCGGCATACACAAGGCCGGCTTCACACCGTATCGTACGCGTTACGCGTTGCAGGTGGGCAAGGCCGTCTTGCGTCCCAACACCATGTCTGAGACTGAGCCATGATAGGCATTCGCCAGATGCTCGAATACTTCAGTGCACGGCGCTTGCGCATCCGGGCAAGGCAAATCGCCGCGCTGGCGGGCGACACGCTGGCGACGGTGTATCCGCGACGCATCGAAAGGGAAGAGGAGAAGAGGCGTGTACTGCTGCTCACGCCGCATGCCGATGATGAAACCTTCGGCGCGGGCGGCATGCTGCTGCGACATCACGACGCGGGTGCGGACATGTCCATTCTTCTTGTTTCGGACAATGTTGCCAGCATCGACGATAGCGGCATCGGACGTACCGAAAAACAGCGGATACGCGAGGAGGAATTCCGCAGCGCCATGGAGCATGTGCCACGGGCGTCGCTGACCTTGCTGGGCATCGGCGACGACGGCTTCAGCGAGAACAGCGCACCGCCTGCGGAGCTGCTTCGCGCCTGCGTTGAGTTTCAGCCCGATGTTTTGTATCTTCCCTCGTTATTCGATAATCACCGCGATCATCGGGTACTCAACTACTGGTTGCTGGAATTGTTACGGACGGTGCCGCATTTCTCGCCACTCATACGCGGCTATGAAGTGTGGAGTCCGCTTCCCGCCACCGCTGTTGCCGACATCTCGGAACAGCTAGAACGCAAGCGCGGTATGATGCGCTGCTACGCCAGTCAGCTCCAGGCAATCGATTACGAACACCATGTTCTGGGCCTGAACGCGTACCGGTCCATGACTTTCGGCGGCCGGAATTCGCGATATGCGGAGGCGTTTCTCGAACTGCCGTCGAATGTGTATCTTGCTCTCGGATCATCGCTATTTCACACGTAGAGTCTTTCAGGAGGACAGCTTCCATGCGGACATTGTCGAAAGCGTCATTCAGCATCGTGCTGGCAGTCGTAGCACTGCTTTTTACGGCCGCGCAGCTCGAGGCCCAGGTCGGTAAGAACCTGGTCATCAACCGGTTCGTCTCCGATCCCGACAACATCGAAACACACGTCGTCGTGAGCGATGTGGATGGCGTCGGTCCCAACATCAAGATTTCGATCTACAATGAGGAAGGCCGTCTCGTGTACGAGCGCTACGAGACCTTGAACGCTTTCGGGAAGATCAACTACAATCCGCTGACGTATCTGAACGCCTATCAGCACGGCTACAACCAGAAGCCGGTGTTTTCGGGCACAGTGCGCATCGAAAGCGATGGCGGGAATATCGCCGGTCAGTACTGGGAGAAATACCGCACGACGGAGAAATCCTATATGAACATCGCCGTACCCGCAGCCGACGGCAAGGGCTACGACAAACTGATCTGTCAGCATTTCGTGTCGGATAAAACCGTCGATTCACGCATTATCATCAGCAACGTGGATCCTGTACTGTCGGTGAACGTCGACGTGAAGTTCTATTCGGACAATGGCGGCCTTGTGGGCACCGAGAAGCGCACCATTCAGCCCAACGGCGTGACGAGCATTGCTCCGCACAAGTCGCTGCGCGGCGTGCAGATGACCGGCACGGCCTACATCGTGGTGAGTGGTGCTGGAAAGATCACCGGCGAATACTGGCAGGCGGTGGAAAAAGAGAAGTACCAGATCGCTCTGCCGCTTGAGGGTGTGGCGAAAATCCGCTAGACATGCGGACGCTGCTCGCAATACTGCTCGCGTGTTGTGGAATTGCGTATGCGCCTTTCGGGGCGCATGCGCAATTCTCGTTTGAGGCGGGGGAGCAGGCCTCGCCCCTCCGTGTGGGGGATCAACTCATCGTCAATCACTTCGTCGCCGACGATGCGCGCTACGCCACGCATCTGGTGATTACCGACCATGAAGGCACCGGCGCGGTGGTGAATGTGCTGGTGTACGACGAGAGCGGCGTGTTGGTGGACGAGCAGAGCTTTTTCCTGCCCATTTTCGGCAAGGTGAATTACAATCCCGCCGAGCGCCTCAAGGGCAAGGTGTTTCGCGGAACGATTCATCTCTTTTCGGATGGCGGCAACATCTCCGCGCAGTATTGGCACACGTATCGCGATCCGGCGCGCTCGGCATTCAATACCGCCATTCCCGCCGCTTCCGCCGTGGGCTCCGGCGCCTTGCTGTGCCAGCACGTGGTGGCAGCGCCGGGTATCGACGCCCGCCTCATTTTGACGAATCCCTCCGCCGACAGCGCCGTCACGGTGTCCGTGACATTTTACCTCGATCGCGGGAAGCAGCTCACGCGCGACAAGCACAGCATTCCACCCAATGGCATGCTCGCACTCGATCCGTACGTCGAGAATGAAGGCCTCGCGCGCACAGGGCTCGCGTACTGCGAGGTGATCGGTCATGGCGTCATTACGGGAGAATATTGGCAAGCCAGCGAAGAGGAGCGCTATCAGGTGTCCTTGCCGCTCGATGCCATTCCTGTGCGCGAGAAGCACTGGTAGGCTGCGCCAACACTTCCTCAACCATTCCTGTTCGAAGCGAATCGAGTTCACGTACGGAAATGCGTACGTCTCCCGCGTAATATTCCGCAAGGAGACGCAATCCCTTGCGATGCTCACTGTCACCAAAGCGCGCAGCAATCTTCATTATCGCATGAATAGCGCCGCGGAGCGCATGAATCCGTGCTGATTCAGGGAACATCCGCGAAGGCCGTGCACATTTCCGGAGACGATTGGAACGCGCCACAGGAGACATTGTATCTGTTCTGCATTCCCGGTATGCGCGAATGGATGAATACAGCCAAGCCAGCGAGAAGAGCGCTATCAAGTGTCCTTGCCACTCGATGCCATTTCGGGGCGCGAGAAGCACTGGTAGTCCACGTCGGCAGTTCTTCGAACATCCAGACAAGCAGCGACTGAACTGGCCGTGAGAGCCGCGACGTGCTAAAGTCTTTGAACACAACAGAAATGCGCGCACTTTCAGAGACTGAACTGGCCGTCAGAGCCGCGCCGTGCTAAAGTCTTTGAACACAGCGGAAAAGCGCGTACTTTGAGGGATGAATGCGACGCACGTGAACATCATGATATCCACATGGAATCCGGAGCTAATTCCATCAGCTCCAATGTAGCCACGGACAGGGTGGCGCGGCCCACATTCGACTTTACATAAACAGGGCTCGGGTATTGCGAGGTGATCGGTCGTGGCGTCATTACGGGAGAATACGGGCAAGCCAGCTAGAAGAGCGCTATCAGGTGCCGTTGTCGCTCGATGCCATTCCGGGGCGCGAGAAGCACTGGTAGTGCGAGTCGGCAGCTCTTCGAACAATCACACAAGTAGCGACATTGCTGGTCATAAGAGCAACCCTGTCGAAGTCTTTGAACACAGCGGAAAAGCGCGTACTTTGAGGGATGAATGCGACGCACGCGAACATCATGATATCCACATGGAATCCGGAGCTAAATCCATCAGCTCCAATGTAGCCACGGACAGGGTGGCGCGGACCACATTCGACTTTACATAATATTCATTATAAGAAGTAATTGGCAAGAATATATCGATGAAGGAATCCACCAAACAGAACTGGGAAAGCTTCTGGAAACAGAAAGCGGAAACCAAGGAAGTCTACGCCAACACCGATCGGATTCGGCGCAATCTGGCACGGCATCTGGATTTGCGCGGCAAGCGAATTCTTGAAGTCGGCGCGGGCACGGGACGCGATTCCTTTTACATGGCTAGTGACGGCGCCACGCTCGTGCTGCTGGATTATTCGATGAATTCTCTCAAAATCATCAAGAAAGGCATTCCGCCGAGCGCCACCATCTCCGCCACAGGAGGCGACGCCTTCGCCTTGCCATTTCTGGATGAATCCTTTGATGCGGTGTTTCACCAGGGCTTGCTCGAGCACTTCCGTCCCGCCGAAGCCGAGCGTTTGCTGCGCGAAAACATCCGCGTGCTCAAACGTGGAGGTCTCCTCGTGGTGGATGTTCCTCAGCGCTGGCATATTTACACAGTGATCAAGCACGTTCTGATCGCGCTCAACTCCTGGTTTGCCGGCTGGGAGCGCGAATTCTCCGTGCGTGAGCTGCGATCGCTGCTTAAATCGCTCGGCACGCAGCCGGTGTATGCCTATGGCGAATGGATGTATCCGAGTCTGTTTTACCGCACCTTCCGTGAGGCGCTGTATAAACTGGGTATCAAGTTGCCTCTGTACCCACGACTCGTGCCTCCAATCGCCAAACTCCGTGAAAAAATCCGTCACGCACTCGATGGCAGTGTAATCAAGCTCTACACCGCGCTCTCCATCGGCGTCATCGCAAGAAAATAATGCGTGTCATCGTCGCCCCGATTCCGTGGCGATGATGCTCGGAACAGCATTAAGTAAATGCTCTATATTATTGCAATGCAATGTTATAGCGCGATCCGTGAAATGAGATTCGGGAGCATGTCGTGGCGCAGGAAACTCCGCTGAACATATTGGTGCTGAACTGGCAGGATATCACGAATCCCCTGGCCGGCGGAGCCGAGGTGCACCTCCACGAGGTGTTCGAGAGAATCGCGGCGCGTGGACATCGTGTCACCCTGTTCTGCCACCATTTCCCCGGTGCGGCGCGCGAAGAGATGCGCAATGGGATTCGCATTTTTCGCCACGGCGGACGTTTCCTCTTCAATTTTCACGTCCCGCTCTGGTATTGGAAGCGCTTTCGGAAGGAGAACTACGATGTCGTGGTGGATGATGTCAATAAAATACCCTTCTTCACTCCCCTGTTCGTTCGCGAACCGGTGCAGGGCGTGACGCACCATCTGTTCGGTAAAAGCATATTTCTCGAAACCGTGTATCCCCTCGCACTTTACGTGTACCTGATGGAGAGACTCATCAAGCCGGTGTATCGCAAGGTGCATTTCATCATCGGGTCGCCGAGCACGCATCGAGAATATCTGGACTGGGGCTTCCCCGCCGAGCAGGTGACGGTAGTGAATTATTGCGTCAATACCTCGGTGTATTATCCCGAGCCGACGAACAGTTACGATCCGTGGCGCATCGGGTATTTTGGCCGTTTGAAGAAATACAAATCCGTGGATCAACTGCTGCGTGCGATGAAAACTCTGGAGCACGCCTACCCCGAACTGCGGCTCGATATTATCGGGGATGGAGACGACAAACCGCGTCTGGAGGCCTTGACCGCCGAACTGGGCCTGAACAATCGCGTAACCTTCCATGGCTTTATCGCGGAGGAAGCCAAGGCTCCGCTGCTTCAGCGCATGCGTTTCGTGGTGAACACATCATCAAAAGAGGGCTGGGGACTTACCGTGGTGGAGGCGAATGCCTGCGGCATTCCCGTGGTTGCCGCCAATGTACCAGGGTTGCAGGACTCGGTGGTGGATGGTCGAACTGGATTGCTCTATGAGTATGGAAACATTGACGATATGATCGCCAAGATGAAGCAATTTCTCGATTCATCCGAGGTGCGAAACGAATTCCGCGAGCGAGCGCTCGCCTGGGCAGCGGAATTCGACTGGGAGCGCGCAGCAGATCAGACTCTGGAGTTGATGCGGACGAGAACCATCGATACACATCGATCGGCATCGCGCTAGCTCTCCACAACGCTCCGTAATAATCGCTCGAACCATAGCTCTGCTTTGAGGACATTGCGCGATCCGGCCGCTGGAAAAATGAATTTTTCCTGAATTACTCCTCTCCTATTGCATTCACTCGAATTAATCCCCATTTTTGCAGCAATCAGGAATCGCACTGTGAAGCTTGCCCACAGTGGAATGCATTCCCAAAGAACAGCGTTTCCCCTCACGAACCCGTTTCGTGCCTGGATCTGACTCCCTACTGATTGACGGAAGTTCGGCGCTCCCCGCATTCCTCCATCCTTCCCGCCCTCGCAAGCTTCCCTTACCGAAACTGATGCACTGCGGTGCTCACAAACCCCATATTTGGACGCTGGATTCCGTATGATTGGCGCTGACGATGCAGAAGTGAAGCACGAAGACAGCCTGCCGGAAGGACGACGGTCTGTTCAGTACGATGATGCATCCGCGCAGCTTCCTTTCGTCATGTTCGTGTTGCTCAGGGATTTCATCCATGAGAAAACGGGGATGTATTTCACGGATCAACAGCATGGAGTATTCGCAGGCAAGGTCGCAGGCCTCGTGCGCGAGCTTGCAGGAGGAAGTGCGCTCGATTTGTACCACATGCTGCGCGCCGAGCAGGATAACGGACCACTGATGTCGCGTGTCGTGGCCGCAATCACGGTGAGCGAAACCTGGTTTTTCCGTGAAATCACCCAACTGCGCGCACTGATAGCTTCGGTACTTCCACGCTTACTCGCATCACGCGATGTCGACAGGGAGCCTGTGCGGATTTGGTGCTGTGCATGCGCCACAGGCGAGGAAGCCTTGACGCTGGCCATGCTGGTGGAATCGGCGCATCCGGAGTGGTTTCGCCATCTTCGCATCGTGGCCACGGACATCAATGCGGAGTCCGTAGCCAAGGCGCGCATGGGGATGTTCCGCGAGCGCGCCTTTCGCAGCACTCCCGAGGAATTCCGTACACGGTATTTCCGATCCTACGGCGATATGCAGATCATGCATCCCGACATTCTTCAGCGCGTGCATTTTCGCCACGGCAATCTTCTCGACGCTTCGCTTGCAAAGTCCATGTGGCCGGCGGACGTCATTCTGTGCCGGAATGTGCTGATTTACTTCAGCGACAGCAGTATGGTGGCTGCGCTGAGGAATTTCCGCTCGGTCTTGCGAGACAATGGCGTGCTGATGATGGGGAGTTCCGAATCGCTGCAGCGCTTCAAGCTTCCCTGGCGCCTGTGCGAGATCGACGGAGCCTTCATGTACGAGCCAATCGCAACCGGGACGGGTGATGGAGTGCAGCATGCCCATTGATCCACTCCGCGTGCTCATTGTTGACGACTCTGCGTTCATGCGCCGGATGCTGCGGGAGATATTGCAGCGAGAGCCGGACTTGGACGTGGTCGGCGTGGCCGCCGACGGTCTGGAGGCGCTGGAAATGGTGCGGGCGCTGGCGCCCGACATTGTCACACTCGATTTGATCATGCCCGGTCTCGACGGACTGGGTTTTCTTCGCGCGCAGCAACACCGCGGTGCTGTGCCGGCCATCATTGTCAGCATTCTGGATGAGGAAGATGCGCATGCCCTGACAGCGCTGGAATTGGGTGCGATCGACATTGTGCGCAAACCTGGTTCCGTCGCTACGACCACCGTGTTCGACATGGCAGCGGATTTGATTGAGAAAATCCGCATTTATGCGCGTGAACGTTATGGCCTGATGATAAGCGACGCGATGCAAGCTTCCCCGTCCGGCATCCCCCCGGGTGCGGACGTTGCAACGACTGGTCACGATACTTCGGCACCATTCCCGCGAGTGGCTCCTCTTGTGCTCGCGATCGGCACTTCCACAGGCGGGCCACTGGCGCTCCGGCACATTTTACCGAAACTTCCACCGGATTATCCCATCCCGGTGGTGGTTGCGATTCACATGCCGAGCGGGTACACGCGCTCGTTCGCCGAGCGTCTGGACAGAGACTGCATGCTGGAAGTGTGCGAGGCATCGCAAGGCGATGTGTTGCTTCCCGGCAGAATATTGATCGCACCTGCCGGTATCCATACGCGATGTGAAGCGCTCGAAGGGGGTGTGTGCATCAGTTTGTCGGCTCAGCCATTCGATTTGCCACATCGTCCATCCGTCGATGTGCTGTTCGAATCCCTTGCCGAATCCTACGGCGCCGGGACCTGTGCGGCTGTTCTCACCGGGATGGGAGCCGACGGCGCGTTGGGCGCGCGCCGAATTGTAGAAGCGGGAGGACGCGTATTTGCCCAGGCGAGAGCAAGCTCCATTGTTTACGGCATGCCTCGCGCCGTCACCGATGCCGGCCTGGCGGAAGCTGCGCTGGAGCTGGAGGAGATGGCCGAATTTCTCTGTCGTCTGCCTTACGACGAAGGAGGTCCGCGACGATGAGCCGAGTCACGCAGCAGGATGAGATGTTGCCGGAATACCTCGCCGAGGTGGTGGAGCATGCCGAAAACAGCGCTGACGCCCTGAGGCGTTTACTCGAATGTGACACGGAGGGCGTTGAGCGCGAGCAATTGCTCGATGCCGTGTTTCGTGCCTTCCACACGATCAAGGGACTTTCCGCTGTCGTGCAGCGTGAGGAAATCGAGCATGTGGCCGAACACTGCGAATCGTTGCTGCGCTTGCGAGCACGAACGGCGGATGGACTGGGCAATGAGGCGTTGCAGGCCTTGATGTCCAGCGCCGAGTCCATTGCTCAACGTGTACGATCACTCCGCGATGGCGTCCCCGAATCCGCGTTGCCCTCCGTGAATCACGATGATCTCGAACGGAGCATCAATACCTTGCGCAGTCAGCCGGACAGCGTAGCGGCGAGGGCGGAAACATCGCGGGAGCACTCTCCCTCTCCCCTGCTCTCGCGGCTCCCATCAGAGATCGCTGGCAAACTCGGAGAACGGGAACTGCGGGAAATCGATGATGGTGTCGGTAAAGGACAGCGCCTTTTCCACGCGCGCTTTGCTCCATCGGCGGAAATGCATGCCTCGGGTGTGACCATTGCTTCCGTCATGCGCAGCATCGGCGAACGCGGTCGCCTGCTTCGCAATATCCCCAACGGAACCGTCGTCGATGGCGTCGCACATGTGGAGTTCAATCTCCTGTTCCTTGCCGAACACGCTGCGGAGGATCTCCGCCCACTGCTTTCTCATCTGGGCCTCACCATCGTAGAACTCACTGCTGTGAGGCAGGAAGATGCGGGCGGGCCGGGCACACAGGAGCGGGAGCAAGCCCCTGCCGCCGCCGCTTCGCAGACAGCGCCCGCATCTCCAGCCGCGGGTCCATCCGCCCCGCCTTCCGACGAGGCGCAACAGCACGTCGTCATCCGTATCGGTTTGCCGAAGCTCGATGAGATCATGCGTCTCACCGGTGAATTGATGATTATCAAATCGCATCTGCTCAGTGGCTTGCAGCAGCTCGCGAACATGTCCGTGCCACGGGAATTGTCGGCGGCTTTACTCGAGGATGGCCAGCGGCTGGAACGCAGCATACGCACGCTGCGCGAGGCAATACTCGAAACGCGGCTGGTGCCGGTGCGCGAAGCGTTCTATCGTTTGCCTCTGGTACTGCGGGATATTCTGCGTGATTCGGAGAAGCAGGTTCGCCTCACGTTTTCGGGCGAGGACATTGAACTGGATAGAATGATTGTCGAGCGGCTCGTCGATCCGCTTATCCACCTCGTCCGCAACGCCTTCGACCATGGTGTGGAGCTGCCCGCAGACAGAGTGGCACGGGGGAAGGATGCCCTGGCGACGATTCATATCGGCGCCGAACGGGACGGGGGCTATGTGCGCATCGATGTGCGGGATGACGGCGCAGGCGTGTCCATCGACGCCATACTGGCGAAAGCCCGCGCTTTGGGACTCCCCGCTCCGGATGCCGCATCCTGCACCATGTCCGATGCATTGGCCTTGTTATGCAGACCGGGTTTCACCACGCAGCAGACCGCAACACGCATCAGCGGACGCGGTGTGGGCATGGATGTGGTCGCGCACAATGTGGCGGCGCTCAATGGTATGCTGCTGCTCGATTCGCGCGCCGGCGAGGGATCGTGTTTCAGTATGAAAATTCCTCTGACGCTGACGGTGACCGATGCAGTGTTGATACGTGCCTCCGGACAGGTTTTCGCCGTTCCGGTAGGTATTGTTCAGGAAACGGTGTTGATCACTCCGGAAGACGTTTCCTGTGTGGAGCGTGGACGCATCGCGCGTGTGCGCGACGAAGTGCTACCGGTGTTGTCCATGCACGACCTGTATCGCTTGCCCGAGCGATGCACGTGGGAGGAAGCGCATCCTTGCTTGCTGACCAGCATGGGCAACGATCGCGTGCTGATACTTGTCGATGCGTTGCTCGGACGACAGGAAGTGGTGATCAAGGCATTGAACGACCCGCTCGTGCGCGTGGCCGGTGTCATTGGTGCCGCGGAAATCGGCGGAGGCACGGTTGCCCTGATTCTCGATCTTCCCGGCATGTTGACGCATATCTGGAGCCAACGCCATGTTGTATGAGCGGCCCATTCCCAGAGATCTCGAAGGAATTCTCGACATCGAGGAAATTCGCGGTCTGCAGGACGCCTTTCTCGACGAGAGCGTCGAGGAGCTGGAGCGCGGGATGCGTCACCTGATCGGACCGGAGAGCATGGAGGAAGGCGCCGGCATGATGCATCAACTGTTCCGCGCGGTGCACAGTCTCAAGGGAAGCGCAAGCGTGTTCGGTTATGATGACCTCTCACGGTTGAGTCATCAAGTGGAACACCTCCTCTCGCCCTATCGGCAATTGCCTTCGAAGGAAATGTTCGACCGGCGGGATGAAATTCTGAATCTCATAGAAATCCTGCTCACGCTGGTTCGCGATGGCAAGCAGGATTGCATGGATTGCCTTGCCGCCGAAGCGGACATTCGACAATGGAGCACCAGTTCCTCCGTGCACACGTACACGCCGCCGACAGTGGCAGCACCTGTTCATGCGGAGTCCGTCGGCCAGGCGCGGCAGGAAGACGCTCGGCCGCGCTCATCCTCCCCCGCTCCCGTGCCGCAACTCGCGCTTCCCGCACGCGCCTTGATGGCGGATTCCTCACGAACCTTCCCCCGCCTCATACAGCGCGTTCTCACACCACTGAACATTCACTGTGTGGATTGCGCAAACGGCGTGGACGTGATCGAGCAATGTGCGATTCAGGTGCCTCCGCTGTTGCTGCTCGGCTATGTACTGCCGGACATGGATGGTGGCGAGCTGCTGCGGCTGTTGCACGAAGCGGGATTGCTGCCGCCGGTGGTGGTGCTTGTCTCCGCGCGAGAGGAACGTGAAATGCGGGATCTCATTCCGTTTCCGTTCATCTTCGTGCACAAGGATCATCTGATGGCCGACGCCATCGCCTCTGTCATGCGCTCGTTGATCGGGAGCCGGTGATGTATCTCCATCATTTCGGGCTCCAGACTCTTCCATTCAGGCGCACGCCGGATCCGCGCTTTTTTCATCGCACGCCGATGCACGACGAAGCCCTTGAACGTTTGCTTTTCGCAGTCGAGGAGCAGGATCACGCAGTGTTGACCGGCGATATCGGGACGGGAAAAACCGTGATTGCGAGGACGTTGATCGATCTCCTCGATCCCACACGCTATTCCGTGGCACTTATCGTCAATCCGATCATGACGCCGGCGCAATTTCTCCGCGTGATTGCCGAGGAATTGGAACACCCCTGCACACAGCGCTCGAAAAGCGATCTCATCAACCACATCGGCGATGTGCTGGTGGAGCTGGAGACACTGAACCGTTATCCCGTGGTCATCATCGACGAAGCACATCTGATTTCATCGAAGCAGGTGTTCGATGAAATCCGTCTTATCACGAATCTTCAGCGGGATGATGCCAACCGCATCAGCTTTATTTTCATCGGACAACCAGAGCTTCTCTCCCGTCTGAAGCGGAAGGCGTACACCGCTCTTCGGCAACGTATCGGAATCAGCTGTGAACTGGCGCCGCTGAGCACGGAGGATGTGCGGGACTACTTGCGGCATCGTCTCGTGGTGGCCGGGGCCGCGAGCAGCGTGTTTTCGGAGGATGCGGTCGCATGCATCCGCGAGCGCAGCCGGGGGATACCGCGCCTGATTAATGGATTGGCGCATTTTGCGCTGCTCACAGCGTTTTCCGGAGGCCATGCCATCGTACACGCCGGAATGGTGGAAGAAGCGGCGAGGGATTTTATGAGTTTACAATTGGCGGAGTGATCCATGGCGCGAATGAGCGATATACGAAAAAAGGCACAGACGCAGGAAGCCACGTCCACCGCGGCAGGCAGCAGTGCAGCGCGAACGCAATCCACCGCCGCAAGTGAAACCCCCACGAAGGAAGCCGAGGTGGCCGTTGCAACCGCCAACGCAGCGGATGCCGTAGTAGTCGGAACGGAGCCCGATCCGCCACCAACGCGGCAGTGGGTACTGTTTCAATGCGCGGGGGTGCAGTATGCGCTCGATAGTGCGGGCATTGCCTTGATAGAGATGTTGGGAGAAATCACACGTGTACCCAACACTGCAGACGCAGTTGCGGGGGTCTTCAATCTTCGCGGAGATATCATCCCCGTCATCGACCTTCGTGCGCGTCTCGGCTATCCTGCGGCGGACTATGGACTCGCTGCGCGCATCATTATCGCCCAGCACGCGCGACGTCGTATCGGAATCATCGTAGACAGTGCCCGCGAGGTGTTACGAATATCGGATGCCGAAATCCATACGCCACCTCAGTTCATGCATCAGGCGCAAGAGCGCTTTGTACACGGGATCGTGGTACGCGACGAACGCACCATTCTCCTTCTCGATCTTGGCAGCGTATTGCAGCTGGATACTTCGGTAGAAGCGGCAATCATCCATCACCACGCGATAGCGGAACAGCATTAAGCGGAGGATACAACCATGGCGATTTTCGGTACATCAAAACAGGAAGCCATCGAGCGGGAGCGATTTCTCCGCACTGTACTCTGCGAGGCCGCGGAGCGTATCGCCGCGCTGGCGGGAGATGTGCAACTCGATGCCAGCAGCGGCGAGCAATTGATGTTACGCATCGTGCAAGCGATACAAACGCTGGAAAAAGACACCGCCGACGCGGTTACTCTGGCGCATCGCATGGGATCGTCGCGGGCGCTGGGAATCGCCAACGACCGTATCGCCGAACTTGCCGATCGCAGTGAGGCGCACGCCTCGTCGATGCGCTCGGCGATTTCACAGGTGCATGAGGCGAACGCCCATGGCTATTCCTCCATTGCCAGTGTGACGAGTAAAATCGAGTCCATCATGCTCGGCGCGCAAAGCGCGCTGGAAACCGCCGATGCGATCAACGCGCAATCGACGGTGACCGAAGAGGAGGCGTCAACGCTTGATACGGCGCTGCTGCGCATACACGATGGACTCACCGCGGTGCGGCAACAGTCGGAGACGATCAATCAATACAGCGACCATTTGATGACGGCTGCGCGCAGCAATTCCGGTATCGCGCGTGAACTCGCGTCTTCCTTCTCCCAGGTGACGCGGATGGGCACCGGAACTCAGGACTCCATTGATCAGACGTCCACCGCCATCGAACAGTTGACGCGATCCATGCAACACGTGGCGCAGGATACGGATTCGCTGGCGGCCTTCTCCGAACAAACCCATCAATCCATGTCGGTGATGACCGCCGCGATTCGCTCGGTGGCTTCCAACATCGATTCGCTGTCCACCAGCACAGAAGAGGTCGCCGCGTCGAGCGAGGAGTTGAGCAAATCCCTGATCGCAGTGTCCGGTGGCATCGAGGAGACCATGAACTCCGCCATGAGTCTCGCCGGCAATGCCGATGAATTGCAGCGTTTCGCCGAGCGCTCGGATATTTCCTTCCGCTCCACCTCCGAAGGCATCGAGAGCATCAGCGGCACGATTCTCGAGGTATCGGCTTCCGTCAACGGTGTCGCCGCCAGCGCCGGCTCGCTGGCGGAAGCGGCGAGAAACGCCGACCTCGCCGGCGAGGATCTCGCCACTTCGGTGCAACATATCAGCGACCTCGTCAAGGATATCGAACGATCGGCGCAAGAGCGCTCCAATGATGCGCGCGCGGGAATGGAACTCGTCAAACGCGTTATCACCGATCTGTCGCATATCGATTCATCGATGGACGAGAGCACGGACATCATGCGGGAGGTCACTCGCCAGAGCAAGGAAATCGGCGGCATCATCAACACGATCGAAATCATCTCCGAGCGCACCAACCTCCTCTCCCTCAATGCATCCATCGAGGCTGCCCGCGCCGGCGAACATGGACGCGGCTTCGCTGTGGTTGCCGAAGAAATTCGCAATCTCGCGGATCGTTCGTCGCGTGCCACCAGTGAAATCGCGCAAATCATCCACACACTCCAATCGGTCATGGTCGCGGCCACCGATGCCACAACGAAGGCGCGAGGTCTGACGGCGAAAGCGATGCAGCAATCGGATGCCGCCATCGGAGGATTGGAAACCATTGTGCAACGAGGCGATCAACAGAGCGCCCTGGTGGCGCAGATAGTCGACGCCACGCAAAAGCATCGGCATACGAGCGAAACGTTGTACCAGCATCACCGCATCCTCTCCGATCATACCGCTGCGGTACATCGTTCGAGCACCGAGCAGGCGCAGGCGTTGCAGTCTGCTGCTTCCGAGTTGACACAGATGGCCTCCATTTTCAGAACGCTCACACTGGAGAACACCGAGCAAACGCAGCGCGCACGCTCCAGCGCTGTCAGCGCCCAGCGTCTTGCGCAAATTGCCCGCGAGAATTCGCGCGCAATCTCCGAACAGCTTCAGAGCGCCGACCAGATCATGCGCGCCGTGGTTGATTTGCGCAAGCAGACTTCCGAAGTGAATCGCTCGATGTCCTCTCAACTTCGCACCACAGAATCGGTGAACGAAGGAGCCCGGGGAGTTTCAGCGTTCGCACACAAATTGAGTCTGGCCACCGCGGAGCAAATGCAAACCGCACAAGAGATCAGTCAGGCCACGGAAACGCTGCGCGCCTTGGCTGTATCCACCATGGATGCAATTCGGAATCAGGAACATGCCGGCGTGGAATTGCTGCGCATCGCAGAGAGTACCGAAGCGGCTGCGGGCATGGTCATCTCGGCCCTGGTGGATCAAGAGGCCGCGCTGGCCGGCATTCACACCGCTACTGGCGATATGCGGTTGCTTTCGGAACGCCTGGCTACTGCTGTCGGCGCTCAGATCGCCATGGCCCAGCGCATGCGGGATACAGGAGATCTGCTGAAACGGGAATCGGATGACATCGGCGAATTGCTGCGTCGACGCAGCGAGACACTGCGGGGAATCGATGCCGCCATCGACTCGCTCTCACAGGAGAGCGCCGCGATCATCGAGCTTTCCTTGGCCATCGCGCATACTTCGCGACAGATTACCCGCGTCATCACCTTCGTGAATACTCAACTCGCCGAGATGGAGGTGCGCGCGGCGAAACAAAAGGACGCACTGCCCGAATTGCTCGCCGCCGTCGATGCGGTGATCTCCCGCGCGGAACATGCCGGATCCTGCATGACCGATGTGCGTTCCATCGCTGCCACAATGCAACAGCACTGCATCCCGGCAAGCTGAGTCGGGGCGCTTGTACGATGTGAAGTTGTGAGTGAACCCGCACGCGCGGAAGCCGTGTCACCTACGGGCGACGCTTCCACCGCTGACAGCACCGCATCGTGTGCAGACCCGTGAAGGGATGCGTTCTCAATACCCCAGCGACCGCAAGCCGTCTTCGGTAATGGGCGTGGTGGCGGGTGCACGCTGGCCCTGAAGCACGTACTTTCCCAGAATGTCGAGTTCGATGTTGACCGTTGTGCCAATGCGGTAGGTGTGGAACAGCGTGTGCTCCCAGGTGTGCGGTATGATGGACAGCACGAAGTGGTCATCCTCCTTGCGGGCCACGGTCAGACTCACGCCATCAATGGCGATGCTGCCCATGGGGACGATATTCGCTGCCGCCTGTGCCGGAAAACCAATGGACAGCAGCCAGCTTTCCTCGCGGCGATCGATGGCCATCACGCGCGAAGTGAAATCCACGTGACCCTGTACGAAATGCCCCCCGAGTTTGCCACCCACGCGCAGCGCCCGTTCAAGATTGACCCTGTCGCCGGGCTTCAGCATGCCAATGGTGCTTTTGCTCAACGTCTCTTCCACCGCTTCCACACGAAAGCCGGTCGCGTCGAAATCCACAACTGTGAGGCATACGCCGTTCACCGCGATGCTGTCACCCTCGGCGATGTCCGCAAGCGCGATGTGACCCTCGATATCCAGGCGGGCGCCACGACCCAGCGGGACGCGTCCGCGCAACTTCCCCACTTCCTCAATGATTCCGGTGAACATCGGCATCCTCCTTGCGTGGGCGAAGCACGGTGTGAAGATCCTCGCCGAGCATGCGTGCTTCCTCGATGTGAAAACGATACGCGCCACTGATATGCACGGGACGCAGCGAGGAAAAAGCCGCGGTACCCGCACCGAGCACCATGGGCGCGGTGAAACAATCGAGGCGGTCACACAGACCGGCTTTCAGAAACGCGGAAAAGAGTTCGGCACCACCCTCCACCATCATCGAACGCACACCCAGCACATCGTGGAGCAAACGGGTTACCGCGGGAAGGGCCGCGTATTCCTGCGCGTTGGTGGCGACATCGAACACGCGTATACCGCGGCGTTCGTAGCGGGCAATTTCCTCCGCGTGCTTCCGGCGCGCGCGGCTCGAGGTGATGAGTACAGTGCGATCGGTATGCGCATCGGTGAGTACGGTCGAGGCGCGCGGCAGTTGCCAGGATCGGGTGAGGATCACGCGCAGCGGACTGTGCCCCTCGACATGCCGCACCGTGAGGGCGGGATTGTCCTTGCGCAAGGTGCCCGCGCCGATGAGCACGGCCTGCGAATCCGCGCGCTGGCGATGCACCTCGACACGCGCCGCTTCGCCCGTGATCCATTGCGTGGCTCCTTTTTGCGCAGCAATGAAACCATCGAGCGTCTGCGCGATTTTGAGCCGGATAAACGGACGTCGATGTGTGGTATTTGCCAGCCACACCTCGTTGAGCGCTTCGCAGGCGACGCGTTCCACATGCTCGATCACGCGCACACCGGCTGCACGCAGCACGGCCGCGCCGTTCCCTTCCACGTCGGGATTCGGATCGGGCATGCCGATAATCACCGTGTCCACGCCGGCTTCCAGAATCGCGCGCGTGCATGGTGGTGTTTTTCCAACATGATTGCAGGGCTCCAGCGAGACGTACAGCGTTGCTCCCCGTGCACGGTCGCCCGCCTGTCGCAAGGCCTCGACCTCGGCATGTGCTCCGCCGAAGCGCTTGTGCCAGGAGCGTCCCACCACGCGTCCATCGCGCACAAGCAGCGCACCCACCATGGGATTGGGTTCAACTGCGCCTTTTCCCCGCCTGGCGAGGTCGATGCATTCGCGCATGTACTGCACGTCGCGTTCCCGCACCGGATGTTCCGCTGTCATTTGCCCGTCCCTCCCCGCTTCGGCTCCATTCCGCGCCGGGTTGCGAGTCGCTCGTAAATCAACAGCGCGGTGGAAATCTTCCGGCTGCCACGGTTACCTACGAGCGGCACATACGTCTGCCCTTCCACCATCATGGTGGTGGAACTGCCGCCATCGAGATTGATGGCCTGCCAGGCGCCGCGGTCGATCAGCAGTCGCGCAAGTGTTTCCAGACTGGTGCCTCTGCGCGCTTGCTTGCGACTGTAGGGTTCGACCACCACCAGGATCAACGTGTCGCCTCCGCGGGTGATACCCACAGAGGAGCGGCCGTAATTTCCGTTGACGAAGCGCACCTTCTTCAAGCCCGCTTCCACCCATTCCACACTCACCTTGCCGTCGCGCACCAGACGCGGCGTGCCACCGGTCATCTGCACCACAGGATCGGGGATGGGCGGATCGATGGCGGAATGCAGAGAAAATCGATCGCCGACCATGAGCGAGTAAAACAGCGGAAATTGTCCTTTTCCAAAAGAAATCACACCGCCGTTTTTGGGAATGGCCACAACCGAGGTGTCCATGGCGGTGATGCGACAGGGCAGCACGGCGTTGGCGCGAGGTGGAGCGAGGTACTCGAACTGCAGTTTCAACGTGCCGTTTTCCGGACTCATGCTCCACACCGAATCCAGCTGTGCCAGCACCACCGAGTCGATGCCCGATTCGGAATCGTCGGTCACATTGTCTCGCGAGGCCTCGCGTATGCCGAGTGTATCGAGAAAAGGAACGCTGTTGCCGAAATACGAGGTGTACAAGACCACTTCCGTCGAGTCGCGGCGACGGTTGAGTTGCGACACGGGAATGCTGCCCACCCGCGTCCGTATCGACACATCCACGTGGAAGCTGTCGATGTACACAGTGCCATCGTCGGTGATGGCGATGGATGGCCAGTTGCGGTACTTGTCGGCGGTGAGCAGCACACCGTCGATAATTGTCGGACCCATGGGATGCAGCGTGCCCGCTTTCCAGAAATTGGCATTGCTGCCACCGAGCACGCGGATGCCCGCATTGGCACTGTCGTAGCGATGCGCGATGCTGTGCACACGCTCGAGGCCGGAAATATGGTCGAGCCCCTTCCCTACGCGTACGCCGAGAAAGGGATTGCGCAAATCCACGGTGAGCGTGTGTACCGACAACCGCGCCTTGCGATTGTAACTGTGCGAATAGGTGACGCCCGGTGCGAGCTGCCGGCTGCTGTCGACGGCGAACAAGGCCTGACTCTGGCCGCTCCCCGACGTTGCGCACAACGCCAGGAACATCAGTGCTGTCAGACGCAGTCCTGCCCGCATGCTCCTACACCGGCTGTTCGATGGTGGCTTGAAGTTCCATGCCGAGCAGCGATCCCACCGTGCGTGCAATGCCGAGCGGATCGAGACCGATTTCGCGGTACAGCTCTTCCTGTGTACCGTGATCGACGAAACTGTCGGGAATGCCGTGGATGTGTACGCGCAGGCCGGGCTTCGCATCGGCATAGTACTCGGCAACCGCGCTGCCGAAACCGCCGACCACGGAGCTGTCCTCCACTGTCACGAACACGCGATGGCGCGCGGCGAGCTGGTCGAGCAACGCAGTATCGAGCGGTTTGACGAAGCGCATATTCACCACCGTGGCATTGACGCCGCTGTTCATCAGCAACTCGGCGGCCTTCATCGCCTGCGGAACCATGGATCCGATGGCGAGCAGGGCCACCTCCTCCCCTTCGCGCAGCAGCACGCCCTTGCCGATGGGCACGGCTTCAAAGCCGTCGCGCAATGGCTTGCCGGTGGCATTGCCGCGAGGATAGCGCATCGCCACAGGACCTTTCACGTGATGCACGGCGGTGTAGAGCATGTCGCGCAGCTCCTGTTCGTCGGCGGGCGCCATCAGCACCATGCCGGGCACCATGCGCAAATACGTGAGGTCGTAGGCGCCATGATGCGTGGGTCCGTCGGCACCCACCAGTCCTCCGCGATCCAATGCGAAGACCACGTGCAAATCCTGCAGAGCCACGTCGTGAATCACCTGATCGATGGCGCGCTGCAGGAAGGTGGAGTAAATCGCCGCCACGGGGATGTAGCCCTCCGTGGCCATGCCGGCGGCGAAGGTCACTCCATGCTGCTCGGCGATGCCGACGTCGAAATACTTTTCGGGCACGGCGGCCTGCAATTTATCGAGTCCCGTACCTGTGGACATGGCGGCGGTGATGCCGACCACCTTGGGATTGCTTTTCACTATTTCCACAAGGGCGTCGCCGAACACGGCGGTGTACGAGGGCGTGGTGGCGGTGGATTTCGGAGATTTGCCGGTGATTTTATCAAACGGCGTCACGCCGTGCAGTTTCATTCCGTCCGCTTCGGCGGGAGCGTAGCCCTTGCCTTTTTGCGTCACCACGTGCACCAGCACCGGGCCGTTCCAGGCCTGCACTTCGCGGAACAGCTTCACCAGCGACACGATGTTGTGTCCATTCACCGGACCGAAATAGCGGAAGCCCAGCGCTTCAAACAGCATGCCCGGGGTGACGATGGCCTTGATGCCGCCTTCGATGCGCGCGGCGACCTTGCGAAAACGGTCGCCGAATTGATCGAATTTTCCCGCGAGATCCCACACATTGGCCCGGAAACGATTGTATGTGGGCGAGGCAACCACTTCGTTGAAATAATTCGAAATGGCCCAGACATTGGGCGAAATGGACATGTTGTTGTCGTTGAGCACGACAATCAGGTTTTTCTTCAACACACCGCAGTTGTTCATGGCTTCGTAGGCCATGCCTCCGGTCATGGATCCGTCGCCGATCACCGCCACAACCTTGTAATCCTCGCCCTCGTAATCCCTCGCGGCAGCCACACCCAGGGCGGCCGAGATTGCCGTTGTGGCATGTCCGGCGCCGAACACATCGTACACACTTTCCTTGCGCTTGAGAAAGCCGCTGATGCCCTGATACTGGCGGATGGTGTGCAATCGATCCTTGCGTCCCGTGATGATCTTGTGCGGATAGGCCTGATGGCCCACGTCCCAGATCACCTTGTCCTCGGGTGTGTGGAACGCGTAGTGCAGTGCCACAGCCAGTTCCACCGTTCCCAGTCCCGCGCCCAGATGACCGCCGGTGCGGGAAATGTTGTCGATGAGAAAATCCCGGATTTCCTGGCACAGGGGGCGCAGCAGCGCCACATCCAGCTTGCGCAGGTCGATGGGAGAGTCGACGGTGTCGAGGATCGGGGTGTGTGGCGTGCTCATACGGTCTCGCGTGTTACTCGTGAGTGGAATCGTCCTCGAAATTCAGGCGCTCAAACACCCCGTCCGAGCGCTTGCGCAGTTCCTGAATCCTGGTTTCCGTTTCTGACAATCCTCTAACACAGGATTCGACGATGAGAATTCCTTCCTCGTACAATTTCATGCTTTCCTCGAGCGGAATCCGCTCGTCGTCGAGTTGCCGCACGATATGCTGCAATCGTTCGAGCGAGGCCTCGATGCCGCTGTCAGGACGTTTCGCCGCCATCCTTATCCATCTCCTCCACCCGCGCGACCACGTGGCCGTCGCGGAACCGTAGTTGAATCAACGCGCCGGGGCGCAGTTGCGCGATGCTGGTCACCACCTCCGATCCCGAGCGTACAAACGCCGCTCCGCGTTGAAAGAGCTTCGCGGGATCGTGTACGCCGAGTCGTTCGCGCGCGAGTTGCACCGCATGCCGGGATCGTTCGAGACGGCGTTCCATTTCGCGATGCAACACCGATGCTCGCTCGTCGAGCATCTGACGCATGGTATCGAAGCGGCTGTCGAGCCGACGCAGCGCACGTTCGGTCATCGCGCTGCGCAACGCCTCGATCCGCCGATGCAGCAAATAAAGTACGGATTTTCCGGCTGCGGATGCAATGCCCCGCAATTGCTCCACCACTTCGCGCGCAGAGGGCAACACCAACTCCCCGGCCACCGAAGGTGTGGCGGCGCGAAGATCGGCCACGTAATCCGCTATGGTGATGTCGATTTCATGTCCCACGGCGCTGACCACCGGAATGGCCGAACGCGCGATGGCCCGCGCCACAACTTCCTCGTTGAATGCCCAGAGATCCTCGATCGACCCCCCTCCACGTCCGGTCACAATCACATCGATGGCGCCGTAGGCGTTGCAATCGTCTATGGCCTCGGCGATGCGCTCGGCCGCACCCGCGCCTTGCACGGGAACCGGCACGATGAGCAACTGTACGGAGGCATCGCGGCGGCGCATCACGCTGATCATGTCGCGGATGGCCGCACCGCCGGGCGAGGTCACCAATGCGACGGTACGTGGAAAACGCGGCAGTGGGCGCTTGCGCGACTCGTCGAACAGGCCCTCGGCATGCAAGCGGCGTTTCAGTTGCTCGAACGCCACTTGCAACGCACCTTCGCCGCGGGGCTTCATGGCGCGCACCAGCAGCTGATACTGTCCGCGGGCTTCGTACACCGTCAGGCGGCCGCTGCACAGCACTTCCATGCCGTTGTCGGGTATGAAAAACATTGTCGAGGCATTGGCACGAAACATCACAGCGGCGAGTTGCGCGTTCGCGTCCTTCAAGGTGAAATACCAGTGTCCCGACGCGTGCCGCACCAGGTTGGAAATTTCACCGACCACCGACAGCTCGCCGAATCCGCTCTCGAGCGTGTCCTTGATGCGATGGGTCACTGCACTGACACTCAGCGGCGTATCGGCGGCCGAATTCCCCGCGGCCAGCACGGAGCCCTTTCTCACCCGCATGCGCATGCTCCGCGCGCGGTGCTTTGCCACTCGCACGTGCTCATTCTTCCACCTCGGCGCTGGTCACACCGTTGTCGAAGAGCGACAGCATGGTGTCGCTGCGCGACCACTCCTCAAGCGCGTGCGGCACGTCGGTGGTGAAATGCAATCCGCGGCTTTCCTTGCGCCGAAGCGCACTGTCGATGATCAAGCGCCCGACGAGGGTGAGATTGCGCAATTCCACCAACGCCTCGGAGACGCGTGTGCGCTTGTAAAAATCCTCCACTTCCCTCTGCAGCAGCATAATGCGCCTCCGCGCGCGCTCGAGGCGCAGCGACGAGCGTACGATGCCGACATAGTCCCACATGGTGGCTTGCACTTCGCGACGATTGTGCGAAATGAGCACCCACTCCTCGGGATTTTCCGTGCCACTGTCGTCCCAGGCGCGGATCAGGGATTCCTGTGGCAATTCCGGCGCATCCACCAGCGTGGCCTGCGCGGCGCGATTGGCGAAAACCAACGCTTCAAGCAGAGAATTGCTGGCGAGTCGGTTCGCGCCGTGCAATCCGGTCATGGCCGCTTCTCCGCACACGTATAGGCCGTGAATGTCGGATCGTCCGTGCTTGTCGGTCAGCACGCCGCCGCAAGAGTAATGCGCCGCTGGAACAACGGGGATTAAATCCCTTGCCAGATCAAGATTTACCTCCTTGCACCTCTGGTAAATACTCGGGAATGCCTGCTGCACTCCATCCGCATCGAGGTGGCGGAGGTCGAGATACACGCATTCGTCGCCGGAGCGCTTGAGTTCACTGTCGATGGCCCGTGCCACGATATCGCGCGGAGCGAGTTCGAGGCGTTCGTCGTAGCGCTCCATGAAACGCTCGCCCGCCGCGTTGCGCAACATGGCGCCGTGTCCGCGCACGGCTTCGGAAATGAGAAAGGAACGCGCCTGCGGGTGATACAGCGTTGTGGGATGGAATTGCACGAACTCCATGTTGGCGATGCGTGCTCCCGCTCGATAGGCCATGGCAATGCCGTCGCCCGTGGCGATGGCGGGATTGGTGGTGTGCAAATACACCTGTCCGCAACCGCCGCTTGTCATCACCGTGGTGCCGGCGAGAATGGTATCCACACTATCGCGCTGCTTGTCGAGCACGTAGGCACCCCAGCAGTGAATTTCGCCGGGACGCAGGGGTTTGCGCTCGCGCAAATTATGTTCGGTGATCAATTCCACCGCCACGTGATTTTCGTACACGGTGACGTTGGGATGAGCACGTACGCTTTCGACGAGTACACGCTCGATCTCGCGTCCTGTGTAATCGCGCGCATGCACGATGCGGTTGCGCGAATGTCCGCCTTCCCTGCCGAGATCTAGGGCTGCACTGTCGCGTTTGGTGAAGCCGACACCGAGTTGCAGTAACTCCTGCACCAGGCCGGGGCCTTCCTTGACCACCAGCTCGACCACATCCTCGTGACAGAGACCCGCTCCTGCGCGCAGCGTGTCCTGCACGTGCAGCGCGTAGCTGTCATCGCCGGCAAACACCGAGGCGATGCCTCCCTGCGCGTAGTTGGTGTTGGATTCGACGGTTTCCTTTTTCGTCACCAACGCCACGGTGCGATGACGCGCCACGCGCAGTGTGTAGAACAATCCGGCGATGCCGCTGCCGATGACCAGAACATCCGTGTGCCGTATCATGAGAGGCGTACCCGTGCCCGCCGAAGCGGGTTCAGCTTGTGGTGGAAAGGTGGGTGAACACCTCATCGAGCACGGCGCTCAGCTGCCGTACGTGTTCCGAGGTGATGATGAGTGGAGGAAGCAGACGCACGACGCTCCCCCGGGTGACATTGATGAGCAACCCCCGGTCGAGGCAGAGCCGCACAGCAGGTCGCATATCGCGCGTACAGGCAATGCCGACCATGCAGCCACGGCCCCGCACCTCGCGCACGAGGGCAGGATGCCGCGTCGCGAGCGCGTGCAGGGCGTCTCGCAACTCCGTACCAATGGCGCGCACGTGTTCGAGCAAGCCATCGGCAAGCACGTCCATCACGGCGCAGCCAGCGGCGCAGGCCACGGGATTCCCTCCGAAGGTACTGCCGTGACTCCCCTTGCCGAGGACATCCCGCAAAGGCGCGTCGACCAGCAAGGCGCCAAGGGGCAGGCCGCCGCCGAGGGATTTCGCCACGGCCACGAGATCGGGCCGGGCTCCGTAGTGTTCGAAAGAAAGCAACGCTCCGGTGCGTCCCATGCCCGCCTGTATCTCATCTGCCACAAGCAGGAAACCGTATTGCTCGCGCAGGCGCAGGAGTTCGGCGATGAACTCCCCGCTCGCGGGAACAACGCCGCCCTCGCCCTGGAGGAATTCGAGAAACACGGCCGATACAGTGGAGTCCACCCCGGCACGCAGCGCATCGACATCGTTGAATGGAAGAATTTCGCAATCCGGATGATACGGTCCGAATCCTTCGCGGTAGGCCTCGGCGTCCATCAGCGACAGCGCCGTGAGACTGCGGCCATGGAAGGCGCCCGAAAATGCCAGCATGCGCGTACGTCCCTCCGCGCCACCTCTGCGACGTGCGAGTTTGAAAGCCGCTTCCATGACTTCCGCACCGCTGTTGGCAAAATACACGCGGTCGTAGCCAGTGCTGTCGCGCAGTCGTTCGGCAAGAGCGACCTGAGGCTCCTGCGGAAACAGGTTGGAGAGATGGAGATAACGCTCGCTTTGCTCGCGAATGGCGCCGAGCACGGCGGGGTGGCCGTAGCCCAGCGCGTTCACGGCAAGGCCACCGAAGAAATCCAGATACCGTCGTCCCTCACTGTCGATCAGGTGTACCCCTTCCCCGCGGACAATGTGCAGAGGGAGACGATTGTACGTGCCGAGAATGGCGTCCGTATCGCGCTCGAACAGCGTCATGATCTCCGGGGCTTGAGCGCGGCGAGAATGCCGAGAATCAGCCGCGTGCTCGTCTCGAGTTCTTCGAGCGAGCCGCTGTTGTGTATGGTGAAATCCGCGAGTCCGGCCTTTTCTTCAGGTGGAAGCTGATGCCGCATGCGTTCGAGCACCTGCTCGCGCGTTGTTCTATCACGCTGCAAGAGCCGCTGCACCGTGCTGTCGAAATCTGCCAGCACGCACACGGTGTAGTCGAAGTCCTCTTCGAGTTCGGCCTCGAAGATCAGCGCCGACTCCACGATCACCATGCGCGCTCCGCCCGCGAACAGCCGCGTCGCTTCGACACGAACAAACTCCAGCGTGGGCGGATGCACAATGGCGTTGAGTTCGGCCAGGGCGCGGGAGTCGCCGAATACCACCTCGGCAAGCCAGCGGCGATCCAGACTGCCATCGGAGAGATACGCCTGCACGCCGAAGCGCTCCACCACAGCTTCGCGCAGGGCTTCGTTGTGTTGCATGAGTTCACGCGCAATGCGGTCGGTGTACAGCACCGGATGCGTGCGTTCGATAATCGACGCCACGGTGCTTTTTCCCGAACCGATGCCTCCGGTGAGGCCGATGAGCAGGCCGTCCTGCCTCGTGTGTTGCATGGCGCCGCGGGTTTATTTGGCGAAAGCGATCGAGCGCTTCTCGCGAATCACGGTGACCTTGATCTGACCAGGGTATTCCATTTCCTGCTGGATTTTTTCCGCGATGTCGTTGGCGAGCTGATCGGCGAGATTGTCGTCGATGCGATCGTGCTCCACCATCACGCGGACTTCGCGGCCGGCCTGAATGGCATAGGTTTTGGCCACGCCCTCAAAGCCGGTGGCGATGTTTTCGAGCTTCTCCAGGCGTTTGACATAGCCCTCCAGCGACTCGCGCCGCGCGCCTGGACGCGCGCCGCTGATGGCGTCGGCGGCCTGCACGATGGGCGCGTAGGCCGATTCCATCTCGATGTCGTCGTGATGCGATCCGATGGCGTTGATGACAATCGGATGCTCGCGGTACTTCTTCGCGATCTCCATACCGAGCAATGCGTGCGGACCTTCGATGTTCCTGTCCACCGTTTTGCCGATATCGTGGAGCAAGCCGGCGCGTGTGGCGATTTTCGGATCGAGCCCGAGTTCGGCCGCCATGATGCCGCACAGCCACCCTACCTCCACCGAGTGCTGGAGAAGGTTCTGTCCGTAGGAGCTGCGGAATTTCATCTTGCCCACCGCGCGCTTGATTTCCGAATGCGCGTTGTGTATGCCGAGATCGAGCAGCGTGTTTTCGCCCGTGCGGAAAATTTCCTCTTCCAAATCCTTGCGCACTTTCTCCACCACTTCCTCGATGCGGGCGGGATGAATGCGACCGTCCGCCATCAATGTTTCCAGCGCGATGCGTGCGACCTCGCGGCGGAAGGGATCGAAGCCGGAGAGAATCACGGCCTCGGGTGTGTCGTCCACGATCACATCGATGCCGGTGGCGGCTTCGAAGGCGCGGATATTGCGGCCCTCGCGACCGATGATGCGGCCTTTCATGTCCTCGCTCTGCAGGTTGAGCACGCTGACCGTGGTTTCGACAGAGTGATCCGACGCCGTGCGCTGAATGGCCTGAATGATGACGCGCTGGGCTTCCTTTTTCGCCGTGCCCTTCATTTCATCGCGAATCTCCTTGAGCTGCTGGGCGGCCTGCAGTTTGGCGTCGTTGACCATGTTCTCGATGAGCATTTTCTGCGCGTCGTCTCGTGAGAGCCCGGACACGCGCTCGAGGCGTTCGGTCTGCTCGGCCAGCATCTCGTCCATGCGCTGCAAGCGCTCCTGCAATTCGGTTTCCTTGCGGAGCAGGCGATCCTCGATCTGTTGCTGGGCTGCTTCCTTTTTGCTGAGGGCCTCAATGCGTTGATCGAGTGCTTCCTCTTTGTCGGAGATCTGTTTTTCGCGCGTGTGAAGTTTGTTGCGTTGACGGTTGAGTTCCTTTTCCACATCCTGTTTTTTGCGGAACCACTCGTCCTTGACTTCGAGCAACTTCTCCTTCTTGACGTTCTCCGCTTCCTTTTCCGCGACTTCCACCAGCTCGCGGGCGCGTTCCTCGGCGGCGGAAATCTTGTGCTGTCCGACGCGGGATGCGATAGTCCAGCCGATCAGCAGAAACAGTGCGCAAAGCACCACTACTGTCGGCAGCAGCCAGTATAGTTCAACGTGCATGAATTGTCATCCTCCGTGATAAAAAACCGCACCACGACGATCGCAGTGGAGGGAGAAAAAGAACCCTACCTTGACACGGTGGGTAAATGCCTTCGTATCTCTTACTTCCACTGTCGACCCCGGGGGATCGAATCCAAGGGATTGAGGCCTGCAATCAATGCGAAGAGTCAGATTCCCAGAAAAGACGTGTTGGTTCTTTTTAACGTATCCTGCGAGCAGTACGTGGTGCGGTTTCCTCTCGTTCGTTCAGGAATCGCCCACCGCGCCATCGAGGAGTTGCGCGATGGAGCGGAGATCCTGTTCAACGGTGCGTAGTATGTTCCGTTTTTCTTCCTGTTCGTGCGACAGCTCTTCCGACATATTCAGGGCCGAGAGCACCGCCAGCGTTATAGGCGGTTGATCGGGAATCTGGCTGTGGAGTTCGCTCATCATGGTGTCGAGCTGTCGAGCCGCGCCGATGGTCAATTCCTCGTCATCGACCTTCAGCGGGTACTCCGTGCCGTAAATCCGTACTTTGATGCTCCGTGCTGCCATGTCTATGCTTCAGTGCGTTCGTGCAATTAATCCGCAGTGTAATTGAGCCACATCGTCTTTTATCTGGTGTCCGATCCGAGATGCGTGTTGATACGCGTCAGCAGATCGTTGATCTGACGTTCGAGGGCCTCTCGTTCGTCGGGCGAAAGATATAAAAGTCTTTCACCAACATCAACAGTGCCGGATGTCCTTGAATGTCCACGAAGGACATCGATTTCCTCGTCCTTGCGTGTCAACTGCCCTTCAAGAGTGCGCAGGGTATGTTCAAGCTCCGACACACGGGTGTGGAGTTCCTGGTTTTCTCGACGAAGCTGTTCAATGTGGGCGGCGGCTCTCTTCGCCTTGTCCCACAATTCACTCATTGCGGCTTGAATAATGTTCAACGCCGCTCCGCGTCCCGTCTGTGCATCCTGCAACGCCATGGGTCACCCGGTAAAATGTGTGCGATGATCAGGAACGCAACTCGGCCTGCAATTCCTTGCGCAGCGCCTCGAGAATGCCGTTCACCGATGCCTGTATTTCCTCTTCCTTCAGTGTGCGCTCCGGCGACTGGAAGGTCATCGTCAGCGCCACGCTTTTCTTGTTCGCGCCGAGGCTTTCATGCGTGAACACATCCACCACCGCGATGCTCCGTAGCAGTGCGCCCGCAGCGCCTCGAGCCACGGTGAGCAGACGCTCGGCAGCGAGTTCGGCCGAAACCAGCACGGCAAGATCGCGATGCACCGCGGGGTAACGCGGCACTGCTTCGTAGCGCTGGTCTACCGTCATGCCCGCGCGCAAGCCATCGATGGCGAATTCGGCATAGAATACAGGTTGCCGAATGCCGAAACTTGCGAGAAGCGCCTCGGGAACTTCAGTGATCTGACCAACATAGTTGCCTTTGACTTCAACCGTTAACGCCTGATCACTTAAAGTTGTGTGTCTATCATAGCAAAAGATGCTGTCTTTGTCAAGACGCAACGCCGCAAGCAACGCCTCTGCCGTGCCTTTGGCATCGAACACATCCGCCAGGCGCGGTGCGTGCATCCAGGAGCGCTCATCCATCTCGCCGGTGCAGGCAAAGGCCAGCATTCCCCGTTCGTCGAAGCCCTCTTCGGCTCGCGCGTACACGCGGCCGATTTCGAACATGCGCATCGAGGACGAACCGTTGCGAATGTTGTGATCCACTGCTTCGAGCAACGAGCTGAGCAGCGATCCGCGCAGCGCGGGTCGTTCCTTGCTCACGGGATTGCGTACTTCCACTATCGCCTCGGTACCGATACGCGCGTGCTCGGGCGATACAAGACTCGAAGACATGACCTCGTCGAAACCAAAGCCCAGCATCACATCGCGCAGCGTGTCGGCGAACGCCTGATCATCGAAATGCGCTGCGGTGTTCATGCTGATGCGTTCGGGGACCGGGATATTGTCGTAGCCATGAATGCGCGCGATTTCCTCAATCAGGTCGATTTCCCGCTCCACATCGGTGCGGAAGGTCGGCACGCGGCACTGCAAGCCGCCGTCGCCGGGAGTCACTCCGTACTGCAAGGCGCGCAGAATCGCCGCCTGCTCTTCGGCGGGAATGGAAATACCGAGCACCGCGTCTGTGCGCTCGGGGCGAAGCAGCACCTGGCGTGCTTCGCGCTGTCCGGGCCAGGCGTCGTACATGCCGCGCAGCGTTCCTCCGGCGATTTCGAGAATCAAGCCCACCGCCCGGCGCAGTGCCCAGGTGGTGATGGCTATGTCGGTACCGCGCTCGAAACGATAGCTGGAATCGGTGGAGAGGCCAAGTTGCCTCGCGGTACGACGCACCGAGGAGGGATGGAAATGCGCGCTTTCGAGTAAAATGTCGGTGCTGCTCTCGGCAACGGCGGATTCCTTTCCACCCATCACCCCGGCCACAGCCACGGGACGTTGTGCATCGCAGATGAGCAAGGCGCCGGTCGGTAGCTCACGTTCCTGATCGTCGAGCGTGTACATCCTCTCACCCGCTTCGGCCGTGCGGACCACGATGCGGTCTCCCGTGAGGCGCGCGAGGTCGAAGGCGTGCATGGGCTGGCCGATTTCCATCATCACGAAATTCGTCACGTCGACGATGTTGTTGATGGGACGAATATCGGCGGCGATGAGCCGACGTTTGAGCCACTCCGGCGAATCGGCAACGCGCACACCGCGGATGACGGCCGCGCTGTAACGCGGGCACAACTCCGAATTGCGTATGTCGATGTCGAAGGCCTGCGTGTCCGCCGGTTGCAGGTCGGACACTGCGGGCATGCGCAGCGGCGAACGGAGAGCAGCGGCAATATCGCGGGCCACGCCTATATGCGACAGCGCATCGCCACGATTTGGCGTGATGCCGATGCCGAGTATGGCGTCGTTCATGCCGAGATACTCGGCAATGGGTGTGCCGACTTCCGCCTGTTCATCCAGCACGGCGATGCCGCTATGGTCCTCGCTCAGCTTGAGCTCGGCCAGCGAGCAAATCATGCCGCGAGATTCCACACCGCGCAATTTCCGCTTCTCGATGGTGAATCCCCCATTGGGCACCACCGCGCCCTCGCGGGCAAAAATGATGTTCTGTCCGGCCGCAACATTTGGCGCGCCACACACCACCGTGTGTTCTCCCGCGCCATCGGCCACGGTACACACCGACAGCTTGTCGGCGTTGGGATGCTTTTCGCAGGTGAGCACGCGACCAACGACAAAATGGTTGAGCGATGCGGCTCTATCTTCAATGAATTCAACCTCCAAGCCCACGTTGGTCAATACGCGGTCGAGCTCGGTGTTGTCGGATGGCAGTTCGACGTAGTCGGACAGCCAGGAGCGTGAGAGTTGCATATCAGTTGAATTGCCGGTTTACACGAAGGTCGTTTTCGAAAAGAAGCCGAATGTCGTCGATGCCGTGGCGCAGCATGGCCGTGCGTTCGATACCGATACCGAAGGCATAGCCCGTGAAGCGCTCGGAGTCCACATTGACAAAGGAAAACACGTTTGGATCCACCATGCCGCAACCGAGAATTTCCAGCCAGCCGCTGTGCTTGCACACGCGGCAGCCCTTGGCGCCGCAGAGATAGCAACTCACATCCATTTCGGCCGAGGGTTCGGTAAAGGGAAAGTAGCTCGGGCGGAAGCGATAGCGCACAGAAGTGCCGTAGTACATGCGGGCGAAGGTGACCATGGCGCCTTTCAGATCGGCGAAGGTCACGCCTTCATCCACCACGAGGCCGTCGATTTGATGGAATTGCACGTGGCTGCGCGCGCTTATAACTTCGTTGCGATACACGCGTCCGGGAAAAATCGCGCGCAGTGGCGGAGTGATGCGCTCCATGAGACGCACCTGCACCGGCGTGGTGTGGGTGCGGAGCAGATGTTCCTTCGTGATGAAAAAGGTATCCTGCATATCACGCGCGGGATGATCGGCGGCGAAATTCAGCGCTTCGAAATTGTAGTAGTCCGTCTCGATTTCCGGGCCATCGGCCACACTGAAGCCCATGCGGCGGAAAATCTCAGTGATCTCGCCGATAGCTTGGGAAACGATATGCCGATGACCGCGCCGGGGCACCCGACCTGGCAGACTGAGATCGAGCAGGCGCGCGCCGCCCTTCCCTGCGCTGATTGCCGCTTCGGCCTCATCGAAGGCCTGTTGCGCGGCCTGGCGCAGTTCATTGAGCATTTTCCCCGCAAGGGGTTTTTGCTCGTTGGGAAGCGCTTTCATCTCTTCGAACAGTGCGGCGATGCTTCCCTTGCGGGAGAGCCAGCGCAGGCGAAACTGTTCCACCGCTTCGGCGCCCGCCAATTGCGCGGCTTCGCCTTGCAGTTCCCGCATCAACGCCTCGATGCGTTCCTTCACGTCAACCTCCGATTACTGAACGGTGAAAAAACGAGCGGCGGGCCACCATGCGAGAGGAGTTCTCGATGCTGTGCCCGCCGCGAAACTGTTGCCTGACGTCAGGTTAAGCGACAGCCAGCTTCACGATTTCGGTAAAGGCGTTGCCATCGTTCACCGCAAGCTCGGCGAGCATTTTGCGGTTGATGTCGATATGCTTCTTGTTGAGGCAATCGATCAGGCGCGAATAGCTCACACCCTGCATGCGCGCGGCGGCGTTGATGCGGGTAATCCAGAGCTGGCGCATGGTGCGCTTTTTCGCGCGACGGTCGCGGTACGCGTACTGGAGGCCTTTGTCGACGTGATGTTTCGCTACCGTGAGGATTTTGCTGCGCGCGGCCACCATTCCTTTGGCGCGCTGGAGAATTTTCTTTCTCCTACGGTGCGAGGCAACTTTGTTTTTTGCACGTGGCATGGTTCACCTTCTATGGAATTAGATCATCAATTTGACGTTCTTCGCATCGCTGGGGGCGACGAGCGTGGCCTGGCGCAACCCACGTTTGCGCTTGGTGCTCTTTTTCGTGAGAATATGGCTGTGATAGGCCTTCTCGCGCTTGACTTTGCCGCTCGCTGTCAGTTTGAAGCGCTTCTTCGCTCCGGATTTGCCTTTGAACTTCGGCATGGTATTCGTACTCCTATTCGAAATCGATCGAAATAATAAGCCTGTTAATATACGAAAAAAACCAACACGCGGGAAGTGTCAGGAGGCGGTTTTTTTCTCGGGCGGTTTGAGTTTCCGCTTGTCGGGAGCGAAAATGGCGATCATCTGCCGCCCTTCCATGTTGGGCTCGCGTTCGACGATCGCGATGTCCTCCAGCGCTTCCTTCAACTTGTTGATGAGGATCAGCCCCAGCTCCTGATGCGCCATCTGTCGGCCTCGAAACACCACAGCCGCCTTCACCTTGTTCCCGTCGAGCAGGAACTGGCGGGCGTGACGCAGCTTGAAATCAAAATCGTGCGTGTCTGTCGTCGGATGGTAGCGGACTTCCTTGAGAACAACAGTCTGCTGCTTTTTCTTCAGCTCCTTTTCCTTTTTCTGCTGTTCGTACTTGAATTTGCCGAAGTCCATGATGCGACATACGGGCGGCTCGGCCTGCGGAGCGATTTCCACAAGGTCGAGTTCCTTCTGTTGCGCGATTGCCCGGGCCTTGTCGGGGGTGACTATGCCGAGCTGCGTCCCGTCATCATCGATCAGGCGGATCTGTCGCGCCGTGATCTCTTCATTGATGCGGGTTCTGTTCTGTGGTGTCCGTTGCGGCGGACGAGACTGAGTAGCCGTGCTGCCTCCAGGTTGTTACAGTGATTTTTCCCGTGATTCACGGGTGATGCGCTCGGTGAAATCGCCGAGCGCCGTCAGGCCCAGATCCCCTTCCTTGTGCTTGCGCACAGACACCGATTGCGCGGACTGTTCCTTCTCGCCGACAATCAGCATGTAGGGCACCTTGTGCATTTCCCAATCACGGATTTTATAGCCAATTTTTTCGTTGCGTGCGTCGAGTTCGCAGCGGACGCCGGCCGCGCGCAAATGGTTGCGCACCTGCGCCGCGAAATCCGCGTACTGGTCGCTGATCGGCAGCACCGCCGCCTGCACAGGCGCCAGCCAGGTTGGAAACGCGCCCGCGAAATGCTCGATGAGAATGCCGATGAAGCGCTCCATCGAACCCATGACCGCGCGGTGAATCATCACCGGACGGCGACGCTCGTTGTTTTCGTCGATATACTCGAGTCCGAAGCGCTCGGGCATATTGAAGTCGAGCTGAATGGTGGCGAGCTGCCACGAGCGATGCAGGGCGTCGCGCACACTGATGTCGATCTTCGGTCCGTAAAACGCGCCATCACCGGGATTGAGTTTGTACTCGATGCCATTGGCGGTGAGCGCCTCGGCCAGGCTGCGCTCGGCTGTTTCCCACAGCGCGGGATCGCCCATGGAATTTTCGGGACGCGTGGACAGGGCGAAGAACGGCGTGAAACCGAACACCGCGTAGAAGCGCCGCACCAAGCCCAGCAACTGCGTGATTTCATCGAGAATTTGATCGGGACGCAGGTACAGATGCGCGTCGTCCATGCAGAACTGCCGCACGCGGAACATGCCATTGAGCGCGCCGGAGAGTTCGTTGCGATGATTCGTGCCCAATTCGGAGAAGCGCAGCGGCAGATCGCGGTAGCTGCGCACCTTGTGCCGGTACACGTACGTGCTTTCCGGGCAGTTCATGGGTTTGAGACTGTACACCTGATCTTCGCCGTCCTCGACCAGGAACATGTTTTCCTGATAGTGTTCCCAGTGCCCCGACTGCTCCCAGAGCTCCTTTTTCACGAGAATGGGTGTGAGAATTTCATCATAGCCGGCGCCGTCGAGCATCTCGCGAATCAGTTTTTGCAATTCCTTGTACACCACCATGCCACGAGGCAGCCAGAATACGGCGCCGGGCGACACATCATGGAAGGTGAACAACTCGAGTTCGCGCCCGAGCTTGCGATGATCGCGCTTGCGGGCTTCCTCCAGGCGCTCGAGATACTCGTCGAGTTCCTTTTTCTTGGGAAAGGAAATGCCGTATATGCGCTGCAATTGCTTGTTCTTCGCATCGCCTTTCCAATAGGAACCGGAGATGCTGAGCAGCTTCACATACTTGATCAATCCGGCGGAGGGAAGATGCGGTCCGCGGCAGAGATCGGTAAAAGCGCCTTCGGCGTAGCAGCTGATAACTTCGCTGTCTTCGTCAAGCCCTTCAATGAGTTCGAGCTTGTACTGGTCGCCTTTGGCGCGCCAGAAATCCAGCGCCTCGCTCTTGCTGAGTTCCTTGCGCGTGAAGGGCATGTCCTCCTTCGCAAGTTCCATCATGCGGGCTTCGATGCGCGTGAGATCCTCGGGGGTGAGCACGTGATCGATATCGATGTCGTAGTAAAATCCCTGCTCGATGGCAGGGCCGACACCGAATTTCGCGCCGGGAAAGAGGTCCGCCACCGCGTGTGCCATCAAATGGCTGCTGCTGTGCCAGTACACTTCCCTGCCCTCGTCGTCTTTCCAGGTGAGTACGCGCAGTTCGGCGTCCGTGGTAATGGGACGGCCGAGGTCGAAAATCGTTCCATTCACCAGCACGCCGAGCGCCTCGCGGGCCAATCCCGCGGAGATGCTCTCGGCGATCGCCATGCCGGTGACCCCACGGGGGTATTCCCGGCGTTCGCCATTGGGGAGAGTGATGGTGATGTTGTCCTGCATGATACTGCCTTGTCGTTGCTGTATAACGAAAAAATCGGAGAAGCTCCGATTTTTTCTCCACTCGGGAAGTGGGTCCTACAGGAGTCGAACCTGTGACCTCTACCATGTCAAGGTAGCGCTCTAACCAACTGAGCTAAGAACCCAGTACAAAGGTCCATAAATATAGCCCACAGCTTGCGATAAAGCAAGCGCGGTTAAAGAAAAATGTGAGGCGTGCTGAGTTCGTGATACATTTGAAGAGAGCGCCGAGAGCGCAGAGGGCGCGGAGGAATGTTTGAGGTCGCTTCCCGCTCGAATCCTGGCGGCTGGCTGAGTGCGTGATACATTTGAAGAGATGAAAGAGAGCGGAGAGAGCGGAGAGGAAGTGTTGAGGTCGCATCCCGCTCAATCCGTGCGCCCCGCCGCAATCGAGCCAACGCAAGGGCGCAGAGACGCTTAGCCGTGCGCCCCGTCGCAATCGAATCAACGCAAGGACGAAGAGCCGCGCAGCCGCGATCCCTCCGGGCCCTCGGTGTGGCGAAGCCCTCCGGGATCTCCGTGTCAGCGAAGAGCCCTGTGT